>ENA-OPWL01000285-OPWL01000285.1-human-gut-metagenome-genome-assembly--contig:-NODE-285-length-28019-cov-22.323666_pt1 | contig 28019 bp, 20 predicted proteins | sample MGYA00241508_ERZ502008 | MGnify/ENA primary metagenome ERZ502008 (study PRJEB25962, sample SAMEA2043046) | human gut metagenome | biome: human gut; feature: human-associated habitat; material: faeces... | reverse complement strand
GTCCCATGGGACAACACATGAATCCTTGCGGACAACGGCAAACGAAAAGTGACTCAAGCTATGCGTCCGTCATATCATTATATAGAGCGCAGCGATGTGAAGGCTGTCCACTTGGGGGACTTTGCAAGAAAGCCAAGGGTAACAGAACCATATATGTCAACCATAAGTTGAATGCGTATAAAAAGGAAGCATTTTTGCTGCTGACGTCTGAGGAAGGTATGAAACACAGGAGTCAGAGACCGATAGAGCCAGAAGCTGCGTTTGGACAGATGAAGGCAGACATGCATTACAAGCGATTCAGGCATTTCGGAAAGGACAAAGTTTACATGGACATAGGGTTGTTCGGTATAGGATTCAATTTGAAGAAATATTTGGGGATAAAACGATAAAACTCAATTTGGACAGTTTTACCGTCTGGGACAATTATGCCCTTTTGTGAGCTTTGGGGCTGTTTTGTTATCGATAAAACAAGAAAGGTAAAGTTTCTATACAATACAATAAGATTCCCTTTGTGAAGAAAGACTACGATTCAACTAGAATATACAGAAACACACAAAAAAAGGGTGCGTCACAGACTTATGACACACCCTCTTCGTTCTGTTGGGTGCTTTCAGCCAGATATTCTGAGTATATCGCATACCTCTCAGATAGTGACACCAAGAATAACTGAAAACCTTATTTCGCAACCAAGAATATTCGAAAAATACCCTGTTGACTGCTTTAACCCTGAATTGTCCAGAATATGCAGCAGGATTCTTCACTGTCCAATACCAACAGTTGTGTAGGTTGATTGTGTTACGAGACACCAATGGAGCCTCATGCATCTTAGCCTTGAACCCGTTTGATGTCACCGGAGCATCCGCCACATCATAATTCCACCGTGCCCTTCCACTTCCACCATCCAAGGATTTGTTTGTTATAGTCACATCAGAAACATTCATTGTATAGCTTTCGGATATTGAGCCTCCGGCACTAAATCCAGCACTTGGTCCAGAAGTATCAAGCCCGATATTACCTCCAAAATCAACACTATATCCCGAAGTTGTACTATACGAACCTTCAGAAGTCGCAGGTCTAGGATCATGCACAAAGACTTCAGTTGGTGAGAAGCTTCCACCGTTTGGTTTAAAGATTTCGTGGTCATTGTCAATCTCTCCCAAGTAAAAACCATAGCATGTACCCTTGTTTTCCTTCCATTTATCAGAAAGCATCATCGTCGAATTGTTTCCAAGGATTTCTTGATGTACCATATAGTAATCCATGTTTTGATCAAAAGAGTACACTGCATATATGGTATATGTTACTTGGTACAATGCGGAGCGACCTTTAGCCTTGTCATGACCTGGATACGTCGGGTAATATATGTACGTAATTGTCTGCGCCTTTGTCATGGAATGAATATCGTTTGAGCCACCGTTGGTATTGGCCTCGCTTACAACAGCTTGTTTTTCTATCCATGTGGCTACGGCATCTGCAAATAAACCATATGTGTAAGGCGTGTGCTCTTGGGAAAGATTGGCTTCTGCAAGCTCTGTCCTTGTGGTATCACCGTCCTCTTTGATTACCACTGACGATATTTGTGCCTCATCTGAGTCGTTCAGATCTTCGAGATGCATTTCTCCTCCCTTCTTATTGAAAGCATAAATATCATTGAAGTGCCCATTGCCACCATCGTCGTCATAGTCGTGCATAAGCGCATCTCCCAGTTTATATTTTTTTAGTCTTTCCATTGTGGCCTTCGACGGTTCAGTTATGGCTATTACGCCTCCTTTGTCATAAACCTGTTTCACTTTCTCCAACATATCGCCATCAATGGTCAAGGCGGTTTCGTTGTCGAGAACCACCACCCTCACGCTATTGTCATTTATTGACACGTTCTTTGTCAGGCGGTTTACAAGAGCAGAACCTGCTTCCTTAAAATTGTTACCCAACACTGCCGTTGGCAAATTGAGCTTAACGGAAAGTTGATCGGTCTTTGGCAGGACTTCTCCTGTTGGTGCGTCAAGTTCTTCCCAAGATTCGCTATCATCAGAACATGAGCAACATAACGAAGTCAACATTACCAAACACAACACGGACCTTACAAAAAACTTCATTTTCATTCTTATATTATAGTTCATATTTTAAAGAATTAAATGGTTAAAGAATTAAATGATTAAAGAATTCACTGGCAGCCTTATCAAGATTTTCTGCCTATTTTAAGTTGAACGTAAATTTATTCTTATAGTCTCGATTCACACAGACCGTAGCCTTGCGCTGAGAAAGATTATACACCACCGACCACTGGGTATGGCTCGTAGGATTGCCCGGAGTTTCTGCCTGACTCACGCCATTGAGCAGATTCATGGCTCCTTCCTCAGACAACTGATTGTTGTTCTGCTTGATGACGAATTCCATCATGTCATAGCGGGTCTTGCCGTGGTTCGAGAGCTTCGGACCTTTATCAGAACATGCCATGGTTTCAGATACATAGAAGTTGCTGGCATAGCGCTTTTCTATCACCTCGCGGGTGTTTGGCAATACGTCAGGATATTTGAAATGAGTCTTTCCGTCTTCTCCCGTATATTCATCGTCGATGTAAATCTTGCTTTGGTGATCCTTGTCATATACGAATTCTACGATGGCATAACGGCCCGTGGCATCTGCCATGTAGAAATGATAGTTGCCGTCGTTATCCGGTATCCAGAGGTCATATCCGTCCAGAATCTTGAGAGCTTCATCCACAGTTCTGGCATGATCCAACATCATGCGCAAGGCAACGGTTGTAGTCAATTTCTTTCCCGTACTAGCCTGCTGGGTCGGTTTGCCGTCGAGATGGAGCACGGAAACGGCAAAGCCAGCCTCGTTCATACCGTCCATCAGGAGATATGGGAATGCCATGATATAGGATAGGTCTTGCGTCTTATTCTTCTCAAACTCAGCCTTGTTATATAGGATGTAATGCCAGAGATCCTGTCGGTAACCTATCCAGTAGGCATCCACCATACTGATGGATTTCAGTCCGCCTTCGGGTGCCGTGCGAACCAGGGCAGCTGCTATCGGTTCGTTATCATGGGAGTAATCAAAGTTGCGCCCCATCAGATAATCGCCCGTATCGGGTGTCGTCACGGCAAAGGCACTGCAGCCTGCATCCAGCTTAACCCTTGCCTTGAGCCAGGATGGCGTCTTGTCGCAGAGGGTTTTCAATACGGCACCAATCAGATGGGTGTTGTCGGTGAGATTGAATCCTGATATGGTAGGGAGTTTATAATCCTCCGTATAGTCAAGATAGAAGAATCTTCCGTCTTTCAAGTCCTGGATAGACCTTACCATCTCCAGTTTCTTGGCATCGGTCAGCAGACTGGCCGGTACGTCCTGATAGTGAGCCTGGTTGTATACTTCTTCAGGGTCATCATCGCTGCACGAAGACACCATAACCATGAAGAAGGTAAAGCAGAAAGTTAAGCATGCAAACATTAGCCACTGAATGCGCTTGCTGTTGAAAGTATTGTTTCTTTTCATAATTAGTGATATTTAAGAGATGAATGATTCATTTTATTTTTCGATGCAAAAGTAATGGAAAATAAGGTTCGATATGGGAAAAAACAACCTGAAAAATACTGATTTTTTTAGGAAAACGGGAAAAAATAACCTCAAAAGCCGTCAAAATCACAGATTTTTATTATCTTTGCACAATAATAAAGCAATGCCAAGCAAAGCTAAGCAATGCAAGGTAATGCTAAGCAATTCATCTATCAATAATGAATATATCCCTACGGAGTATGAAAGCAAAGAACTCAATAAGAACCAAGTTACGCAGGTTGGAATTCTCCTTGCTGAAGAGGGAATCCAATTACCTCGATCGCCAGCGCCAGTGGCTTCTGGTATGTTTTGCCGTGATGCTTTATCTAGGCATCCTGTCTAATATCCTGGGGTTGTCGGGAGCCTTCGATCCATTTTTTACAGCATCTAACATCGTCTTTCTGGTAGTTGTGGTGTCCTCGTTCGCTGCCTATCTCTTGGGTAAGATAGGGGTGGTGAAAGGGATAACCTTCCTTGCAGTAGCAACCCAGGTTTTCATAGGCATGGATATTCTGTATAGTGCCTTCGTGCCTACATTGAAAGATAATACGATGGTAATTCTCATCAACATGCTCATTCTTGCCGGCAACATGTTTTTCTCGCTGGCAGCTTATCAGGCTCGTCTTACCCGCTGGCTGGTAGGCATAGCCTTGGGAGTTTATCTAGTCTGTGTGATAGTTACGGGCAATGAATCGCTGCGTAATTATTTCTTTATGATGCTGTTGATACTGCTGTTTATCAGTGTGCTGAGTCTGGGCATTGCCCGAAATGGCGAGTATCTGGTAAATGCCAATAAAATATTGCAGCGAGAAGAGGAGGAACTGCTCCAGGTATTGAGAATCAACAAGAAGCAGATTAAGGCATACGTGGCATTGGCCAAGGAGCGGCATGATGTGAAGCAGACCGAGCATTTGCTGGATTTGCTGGGTGAGGCATCGCAGAAGAATGTGATAGATAATGTATTGCAGTATATTCAGACCCGGGAATTGAGCAAGCAGAATCTGGAGCGTGTTTTTCCGGAATTGAGTTCATCTGAGAGGGAAATCTGTTATCTCATCCTGCAGAATAAGAAGTTGAGTGAAATCGGTATCCTGCTCAATAAGACAGAATCCAATATCACCACCCAGCGTGGCAATATCCGAAAGAAGCTGGGGATGAATCCTTCTGATAATCTGCAGAAGGTATTGGAAAAGAGGATAAGGGAATGAAAGATTTTGCTGCGATAGATTTCGAAACGGCCAACCAACAGCGTACAAGCGTCTGCTCGGTGGGCATTGTGATAGTGAGGGATGGCGAGATTGCAGACAGTTACTACAGCCTCATCAAGCCCGAACCGGAGTATTACTCTTATTGGAACACCCGGGTTCACGGGTTAACTCTTGAAGACACGATGAATGCCGATGTCTTCCCGAAAGTCTGGGCAGAGATTTCGCCCAAGATAGAAGGGCTGCCCCTGGTAGCCCACAACGCCCCCTTCGATGAAGGATGCCTGAAGGCCGTATTCCAGATGTATCAGATGGAATATCCCGGCTACGAATTCCACTGCACCTGCCGTGCCTCCCGAAGAAAGCTGGGCACTCTCCTCCCCAACCATCAGCTCCAGACCGTAGCCGCCTATTGCGGTTACGACCTCACCCAGCACCACAATGCCTTGGCAGATGCCGAAGCCTGTGCCTGGATAGCAAGAGAGCTTCTATAAGCCAAATAGAGAAATTTGTGGTGTTTTTACCACAAATTTCTCGTATTTTTGTAGGAAATTTACCACAAATTTCGTATATTTGCACCAAAAATGCTAAAAAGCATTCAAATACATGAATTAATAACAGAAGAAATATGGAATTATTGAAGCAATTGTCCGACAATCTCATCAAACGTACAGACACCCGATACGTAAGATATATGTATCATCAGATTCCATGGAAGAATCGGATGACAGCCCTTGTGGGACCTCGTGGCGTGGGTAAGACCACACTCTTCTTGCAGTACATCAAGCAGAATCTCAAGTTGAAGGACACCCTATATGTGAGTGCCGAATCCATCTATTTCGCCAATCATACACTCTTTGAAACTGCCATGAAGTTCAATCAACTTGGCGGCAAGCATTTCTTTATCGACGAAATACATAAATATAAAGGATGGGCAACGGAGCTGAAGATGATATACGATAATCTGCCCGACCTGCAAGTAGTGTTTACAGGATCATCAGTGCTTGACATCTATCAGGGAACCGCCGACTTAAGCCGTCGTGTCCTCGTCTATAAAATGCAAGGTCTGTCGTTTAGAGAATATATTGGCATGAAACTAGGAATCGACCTACCAGCCTACACATTGGAGCAAATCGTTAATCATGAGGTAGAGTTGCCGATAGAGATAGACCATCCCCTATCCCTCTTCAACGAATATCTGCGCCAGGGGTACTATCCTTTTTATGAAGACGAGGGCTATAAGATGCGCTTAAACCAGGTAGTAAGCATGACGTTGGAAACCGACATTCCCCAATATGCCAACTACACAGTAACCATATCGAGGAAATTGAAGGAACTGATGCAGGTGATAGCAGACAGTGTGCCATTCAAGCCTAACATGAGCACCATCGCAACAATCATCAAGGCAGACCGCGGCTTGCTTCCCGACTACTTTGAACTTATAGAAAAGGCAGGTCTCATCGCCCAACTCCACGATTCAACAAAGGGAGTAAGAGGTCTGGGAAAGGTTGAAAAAGTATATCTCGACAATACAAACCTCTCTTTCGCCCTCACATCTGAAACTCCCGATATAGGAAATCAACGTGAGACCTTTTTCTTTAATCAGATGAGAGTGAACCATACCGTTTACAATTCTCCCATCTCTGATTTTCTGATAGACGGCAAGACCTTTGAGATAGGTGGCAAGAAGAAAGGTCAGAAGCAGATAACCGAGGCAGAAGAGGGATATATCGTAAAAGATGATATTGAAACCGGTTTCGGCAATATCATTCCTCTCTGGACATTCGGAATGAATTATTAGTCAACAGCAGGAGGCTACAGAAACTAAACAGCAGACAAATGCTGAACAAGAAATCACAAGAGAGTTCTGTAGAGATCAATTGAGTTCATTTTGCAGACGACATATTTAAGAAATTAATAGGGAAAGCGCAGAATCCTGCTGGCAGTGATGCCAGCAGGATTCTGCGCTTTTTGAAACAAAAGCATACACATGGATTTCTAAAGAACAAGCCAAAAGTTTAAATTTATTAAACATTCCCGTTTTTTGTCATTAATGACACTTTTCGGGAATGACGATGATTATAAAAGTAGAGATCCTGCACCTTGTTATGGAGCATAGAAGCATAGAAAAGGCCACTTTTCCATTCTTCAGGAATTTGGTCTATTCCAAATTTAGCACCCAGGATAGCTCCTGCTACTGCTGCATTGGTATCCGCATCTCCGCCTGATAAAACAATCTTCAGAATACCCTCCTTATACGAGGTTGCATGCCAATAAGCCCATAGGGCAGTTCCTAAAGTTCTGAGCGTATATCCCATACTCTTTTCATCATCCAGACACAAAGAATCCAGACCTTCATGATATGCCAAGTCAATAAATGGAACGATTCGTTCATCATATTGTTTGGCAATGCCAATCACATTTTCATAATCCAATATCCTGTCTTCAAAGACAAGAGCATGTATGATAGAAGAAACGATAACGCAAGAGCCCACACAGCGTGGATCAAAATGAGTTAGCTTACAGATATTCTCAGCATTACTAGCCACATTGTCCTTCAAAAGTCCTACCACCGAAGTTCTCATGACGGCTCCATTAGCTGCAGCTTTTTTCTTTCCCATCTTCCAGATAATCTCTGCAGCCTTCTGTGGATTCGAAGTATAGTCGCCAAGAGCCATTACATTATAGGTATGCCGGCCAATTCCCATGCCTCCATTCATCATCCATTCCTTAAACCTTCTAGCAATATCAAGAATATCTACCTTTTGACAAGCCACAAAGGAATCTAAGATGCACAGCATCATATCGGTATCATCTGTCCAGTCGCCTCTTTGCCAACGACGACGATGATCATCCTGCACGATTTGTGAATAGTCCTCTATCCCATTAGGATAGAAACGCTCCACCTCTTGCTTGGACATAAACTCCGTGCTCAGTCCCAAGGCATCTCCTACAGCTTGCCCGAAGATGGTACCGAGGAATCGTTCTTTTATAGTTTCATTTTCCATATTTTTTCTATTCATACAACCAACCAATCGTAAAATCATCCATATCTGGCAATAGTGCTGTACCGATTACACAACTTCACTTTTTAACGACATCACTTATTCCCTTTTATGCTCCTTCAGATACAAATTAAACTCATTAAGAATCTGACGAAGATTATCATCAAGCACATTATTATATACACAACAAGCCAGTTCTTTTGGCATTTCCATCCCTCTTGTAGCAACAGCTATTCCTCCAGCCATACACGCCATAGTATCTGCATCACCGCCAAGAGAGATGGCATTACGGATAACAGAAGTATAACTATCTGCTTCGAGATATGAGATGATAGATTCAGGAACACTCGACTGACAACTAACCTTAAATCCATAATCGGGACGTATTTCTGCAAGAGTACGATGAAGATTGTACCCTTCAAAATGAGCCTCAACGTAATCGCATATTTGCTTCTTGTCTTTTCCTTGACGAGCCAGGAAGATACAAGCAGCTATAGCCTGCGCCCCCTTTATCCCTTCAGGATGGTTATGAGTCACCTCTGCAGAAATCTTAGCAAGCTGTAAAGCCTCATCCAATGTCTTGGCATAAAAGCCACATGGACTTACTCGCATGGCAGAACCGTTGCCATAGCTGTTGTAAGGTTCCGTTTTCCTACTAATAATCCACCGTAAAAACTTCTTCCCATAGCCAACAAACATATACTTCCGTCCCAATTCTTTCATACACTCCACGAGCTTCTCATGAGTATGTTCAGGATCAATCGTCAGCCATTTTGCAACAGCCAAGGTCATAACCGTATCATCCGTAAAACGAGGATCTTTGTATATATCGAAGTCCCCATGCTTTACCGGATGAAATTCATACGCAGCCCCGAAGCAATCGCCAGCAATTGCTCCTATGATACCAGTTGTAGGAAAGGGCAACTCTACCCTCCCCTTTGTCTTGTGCTTCCCCATTTTACGTAAAAGCGCACTGCATGAATCCGTTATTTTCTTTAGTAACATCATAATTGTAAATTCCTTTTAGCTTTAACACATGCGAACGAGCACTATAAAAGTTTGCTTACAAATTACCGAATGCTATCTTTCATATTCCACTATTTTTTACTTCTTCAATAAGAGGCATATTATCATTTTCGGCATTTTTTTCATATAATAGACAAAGAACTGCTAAATGATTGACTTCACCTCCATCTAAAACACGAGTTTTGAGATAGAAAATTCGGCCATCACTTGCATATCCCGAATAAATATGTTTCTTTACATTTTTGTATGTAATATTTGCAATTGTTGTCCCTGGCGCAATGTATTGCTCTACTGCAGGAAAATCCATCACAGCCCAAGCTCCCATTACAGAATAACTTAATTCTGAAACAGCATTTACATATACATAAAATGTTGTTGGCACATTATCTTCAAAAATTTCCTTATAAATCATATTAGCCATACAACGAAAACCAAATTCTGTACTTTTCCAAGTAACAACTGATTTGTCTAATTTGTCTTCATTACTATGCTCTTTTTTAAAAGATATGCTATCAACTGTCTCACTCACCTTTATTGTAGGTACAGCGAAAACATTTTTAGATGACTTTTTTACATTAATTTCACGATAAATCTGCAACGCACATAGACTGCCAATCAACACAAGAACAACAATTGCAACAATTATCAACACCCTTAATAAAATTTTGTTCATACCTTAATATTATCAACAATTAGAAATACCAAGTACAAAATGCACCTATTCTTTGATTATACTTTGACTCCACATATTTAAGTAAAGGATTACCATCAAGATATTGCATATAGTATATTCCAAAATCAAAATATCTAGAGCCAACTCCTATTTGTGGATCTATCGCTATATTATTTTTATTTACTAGCTCTTTAAGGGTATCATCCCCACAAGCAATATTAAAACCAAATACAGCATTACATCCAATAAACAACTTATATTTTGAGCCTAAACTAAAAGTATTAAAGCGAAGTCCAACAGGTATGCTTATTTGATGAGCTATTGGGTACGTTTCATTTTCATCATAACTATAGTCATCATAGTCTGGATTAATATAGAGATGATACGAATATTCTATACCTACAATAAAATTAATAGCATCACTCCATTTTCCTAATTTTAATTTCATGCCAGTACCTATCCCCATGCAATCATTAAGATAATCCATATGAACAATGTTCCAACCTACCGAGACTCTATCTTTCCACCATTCCTGTCTAGACAGTATTCTTTGTCTCTTTTCATATGACTTACGTATATCTTTTACACGATCTATATATTGCTGAACTATCTCTCTTGTTTGTGAATCTTTTGCAAAAGACATTGCATCATCCATACTAGACTTCGATGAAAACGAAGTAAGATTTGCAGCCTTTAAGATAGCTAATCGATTTGATACTTCATCTCGATGTACGCTATTATAAGGCAGGCTCTGTAAAAAAGTACTCACTTTTGTCTCACTTTCGCTTTGTAATATTTCAGACAATTCATGAGCTTCTTTTAACTCTTGATAATGTATAGCAGGTACACCTGTCAGTGTTTTATAAGCATCTGCATTTTTATAATATTCATAAGCAGAATAATCATACCCTGATGCATAATTTTTCTCACCACGAATAATATTTAAAAAGTACTTAGCTTGTCCAACATGTACAGAATTAGGATAAAGTGTTATAAACGCAGAAAGTTTATCCTCATTAGTACCATCTTTACAATTATTCCACTCTTTTTCTTCACTCAACTTATTTATTGCTATATAAGCCTCATTTTGATAAGCCTTTAAAGCTGACTTTGAGAGATAATCATTGTAAGCATCTAAAGTATTTTTGCAACTTGCCACATGCCATAGTTTATAATCCTGCAATCGGTTCTTTGCATCATTAACCTTTTCACTTTTAGGATATTTTGAAATAAACGATTGCAATGCAAAAGGTGTAGCTTGACGACAAGCATCTTTAAACGCTTGTAATTCGTTCTTTTTTTGTTTTTTTACTCCTTCCTCGCAAGAAACGAGCAAAGCCTTTGCATGGCTATTACCAGGAGCCAATTTCAATACACCTCTAAGTAATGTTTCAGCAGTTGCAAACTGCCCACTATTGATACACGCTTGTGCTTTTTTAATTTTTTGCTGTATCATAGCACTTTTATCAAACTGAAAACTCTTCGCTGAAGAGCTAACTATTCCAGCCTCTAAATTCATGACACATACTACAAACATAAAACACAAAAAGAATAATATCTTTTTCATAAGCTACTTCAATAAATCTGTCAATTTTATTACTTTGTGTTGCTTTGGATCATAATTTTTTAAACGAGCAATAGCCTTATCTATTACATCATTCAAATACATTATTGTCCAGTTTGCAAAATACACTTTTTTATAGTAAGTTGTAGTTTTAATTTTTACAATATTAGACGAGGCTTCACGACCACCAATAAAAGGATTTGCCATTCCCTTGTCATTTTCTATTTGCCCAAACAACTCATCTATTTCTTTATAATAATTTCCATAATTCTCAAGTAAAAACTTCAATGGAGTAAATGATTTCTGTAACTGTGGTGAATACATCCTACCAAAATTCACAATAGCTTCATCAACTCTCACCTTATCATACTTCTTTCTAAGACAATCATTTGAGACTCTCAAAAAACAAGAGTCTGCAAACAAAATTCTATCCTTTAAGTGTTGATTCAAGTCGACCTGTTCTCGTATTTCAGATTTCAATATAGATATTACTTTTTTCAAACTATCTATTTCATTATCTTTATTAGAATCTTCGCTAACTTCTACAAAAGAATCTATATTCGAAGACACCTCTATAGTATCTTTTGACTGTTTTTTCTTATTTTTCTGAGCCATTGTGTTGCAAGAAAAACAAATAATAAACAAAATCAATATAATTTTAATCTTACTCATTTTTATAACGCATCATAATTAACATTTTCATTACCAAATTGGGCATTACCATATAATTCACCAGCTCTTTGTTCTAAAGAAGAAATGTCAGAAATATGCCCATAAACGCTTCTAGCATTTTTCTTATACTCCTCCAATTTAGCTGAAATTCTCAGAGCTAAATCATCATAAGAACTTTGAGTATAGTTGTAATAATTACGCAAGAGGTTCACCTGTCCCACAAGATAGGCAAAATGAGATTGCTCTAACCTTGTCGCTACTGAATTTAATTGGTTTACCAATGTCACACAATTATTTATTGGGGACATTGAAGCATACTTCTTTGCGGTTGCAATCTTGACCTTTGCATCAGACAAACAGGTATAACCTGTATTAGCTGCTGCATTTTTTGCTGCATAATAATTTGAAATTACATCTTGAATTTTACTTAAAGAGCTATTAGCTTCACCACCAACAATAATGGAACCATCTGTCGTTTTCAAAGAACGTAATTGTGCAATTTTTGCAGACATTTGCTTTAACGCAATATCACTCCAAACTGTAGCAGAGAACTTCTCATCACAGGCTGTTACAAATTTGGGGACATATTGAACAGCAAATGATTCCAACAACTCATCTTGTTCTTTGCTTTGTAACAAGGAATCCTTCCACATAAAATTAATTTCATGCGTTATTGCCACAAATGAAGAATCAAGTTCATTTATTGTTGAAAGTTTCTTTACATCTGCTATATCATTTTTTATAGCAGCAACATACTGATTTTTAAAACTCATGCGTGATGGCGGTGAGACTACAGTCTTATAATATGCCATCACACCGCTGACAGCCACAATTATAGCGACTATCAGCAATGTAATTTTTATCGACTTATTCATTATTACAATCCTCCATTTTTATTTGACTCAGAAGAATTCTTTGAAGCAGACTTTGAAATACTCTTAGTTTCTGTATTTTTTTCAAGACTCCTTTAGAATTACTTTTACTTGAGACAACTTTAGCTTTTTGTTTGTTAGCCTTTACCTTACTTTCCAATGGACTTACTTCTTTTGAGATATCCTCTACAGGCTCAATATCTGCACTAGAAGCATCAACAGTGGATTTTTTTTCGATCACTCTATTAACTGTTTTTATCCAATTCTTTATAGTTATAGTACTATCAGGAGAGTCATTATAATCATCAGACATTTGCACACCATTCTCTATAGCTTTCAGAGCGACTTCTTTTATTTTATTAAACTGCTCACAATCTATAGACATTTTGGTCAAATCTTCAAAACGATATTGCTTTAGACAATCATACATACCTGCTGGTAATTCTGGCAAAGTATCCATCACTGCTTTTGACCATTTATCATGTTCATTTAAATATGTTATAGCCGAAATAGAATCAGATGGTTCTTCATAAGATACGTCACCATCAGCTGGTTGTTGTACGTTTTTCTCTACTATTGGAGGCCACCCAAATTGGAATTCTTTATTGTCCATATAAGAATCAAAAACAGTAAATCCTGCTATAAGAATTGCAAGAACTATTGCCGAAAGTAATCCATAAAGCCAATACTTTATTTTATATCCAAAACTTGCATACAATGTTCTGCCCTCGCAAGAATATCCCTCTAAAGGAGACTCACCTAAACCATCGAAATACTTTGACTTCAATGTCATTTCTGCCTCTTTTCCATTTGCTAGGATAATAGAATAATTAGCTTGTCCCTCAGCTCTATGCAATGTAATTTTCTGCTTCTCTTGATGGTTTATAAAGTCTACTGTTGCTTCCCAAGTCTCATACTTAAAAGCTGAGATTTGTACCTTAGCATGGCGACATTCTTCCTCTGGCAAAGAAACTTGTTGCTGTACAACATCGTAACCTTCCACTATAATTTTATCAGCCTCTACTTTTTTCCCATCATGATTGCGAATATCAAAAAAAGACTTGCTGATAGTCTTTTTCCAATTCAAATAACCAACATGAGGAAATGGCACCACATCAGTATCTATCGTAATAGTTTTTAAAGCAACATCTTCAAAACTATCACGACGAGCATAAAGTTCAACCCGACTTCCTTTCTTTACAAACAATGGGGAGTCAAAAGTTTTACCATTTCGAAATACCACCTTAGCGCCTTGTCCCATCACAGAAAGCTCACTAGCTGTTGGAGACACAAGAACACAATATTCCTCTAATGGTTGTTTTGTCAAATCACCAAAAAACGACGCACCTTCTGCATTCACTTGAATCTCTGCATTTCTATCCAAAATAAAAACAGCCTTAAACTGTGAATAATATTCTTGATAACGTTTTTTGCCAAGTAGTTCGGAAAGTTCTCCTTCCCCATTCACAAAGCGCAAACCTAATTTTTCTCCTATAGATGGAGCATATTGGCTACAATAACTTTTTACAGGATATTCTTTGTCAAAGAAATCATAAGCTTCATTTTCAATAGCCTCAATACTTGATTGAGCAAGTATACTTTTAGCATAATGGTATGCCCTCATAACTTGCTCATCATCTATATCTACATTACATGGAATAAAGAGCCAAGCACTTAAACAATCACCAGCATGTCCAGGAATATCACGAAGCAACATAATATAACAACCATACTCACTAAAAGACATAGCTGTCACAACATTTTCCGTCCCTACCAAACCAGAGAACATACGTAAATAGTGTCGTGGGTCAATTACTTTCTTGAACCACGAACCTTTGTTGCACACGAGAGGTTCATAAACACCATCACTTACAACTTTTATAGCAAATCCTAACTTATTCATTTTTTAAAGATATTTAGTCCACGATGAATACGATCATTCTTAAAACCTTTAGTACGTTCCAACAACTTTCTCACAATGTTAGCTGCCGGTCTTTCATCAAAGAGGCAATAGTCTTGAAAACAAACTTGCCCCAGAGAGAAAGGTATTATCTCAACAATACCATTGTTTATTTCATAATCCTTACAAATTTTCACCAAACCATTATAAAAGCCACCATAATTCTCAGATATGTAATTTCTCAGAATTGAACCTAATTGTCCAGAACGAGCATGAGCTTTATCTACTTTCGTTATAAGGATATAGATTGCAACAGTATCATCCTTAAATATACCAGTTCTCTTGATGTATTGCAAAGCACCATTAAGATAAACATCTTGTCTTAATCCATCATATTCTCTATCCTCTGCCCCATACTCCATAACAAAGAAATGGATTTTCTTATTCTGTGTTCTTGTTTTAGGATCAATAAGAGCATTGGTCAAAATGTCTAATGTTTCAAGTTCCTCATTAGACAAATTTTCTCCTGCATCAGAACGATACATACATCTCATTAATTCACCAGCTAAGTCCATACAAGTCAAAGGATGTACTTTTCCTTCTTCATCCTCCAAATCGAACCCCATCTCATAAGTTGCAGTCGTAGGAGTTTTACCAGGCACAAGACTTACATCTCCCACTGTAAATAAAGAGCTCAAACGATTCATGTAACCATAGCCAAGGCAATCATTATCTTTCATCATTGTTTTAGCCACATGTCCATTATTCGCTACGCTAAGTATTGCACCTAAAGCGCAACTTTTTCCAGAAGAAGGTATCCCCCAAAAGTAGACTTCTGTAGAAAGCTTATTTATCTTCTCAAGTTTTCTATTAGGAAGGGCAAAATCTTGTGGATGCTTATTTTTTGCAAGACTCTGAATAAAACGGTTATCTATACCAAGATTACCCAATTCATCAAAAGCCAAAACACCTTCATCTATGAAACGATTCAATGTTTCAGCCCCAAAAATGTTATGATCAGCCTCTATCAACTTTAGAAAATCAACATGAGAAATTTTGTCTCTATCCAAATATCCCACAACTTTTTCGTAAATCAACTTATTCTTGTTGATTTCTTTACTTGTTTCTATCTCTTTAATTCGTTCCTTTAAAGATACTATATCAATACAAATATATTGCTCACGTATAAGTTGATTTATCTTACGCTTAGCCTCCTTACAATGTACATCGTTAGGATATCTTTCACAAAACTGTCTCAACTCATCACAACTATTTTTATCAATAGTTTCCCAATTAGATTCAGCTTCGTTTCGAGATACTTTACACTCCAAACTTTCCAACAACTGTTGAGCCTCCATTCGATGAACACTTAAAGGATAGGTAGCAAGAAAGTGTTCCAAAACTTCCGTTGAGTTAGAAGACTTGGCTATTTGCCATTCATCTTCTTCTGATCCTGCAAGTTTCTTCTCAACTTGTTTACGAACAGAAGCAGAAAAATATCCCTCGGTCTCATCACATAGTTCCTCAAATGTCACAATACCTGCCTTGATATATTTCACCAATTCATCAGCAGAATACATATCTACATTTTCAATTATAGCTTGTTTATTCGGCATTTTTATATCATTTTATATTATTACTTACATTTTGGATTATCTCCGTAATCATTCTCTCCTTCATCTCCATCTGCAAATAGCATCCAGAATGCATAGAAAGGGATTATTTGATACCAACCTGTATTATTTCTGTCATGGCATCGTTTTGCACCTTGCGCCCATAAAAACCAATAACCAGGTATCAAACAAACATAAATAGCACCTTCACTAAAATTTCCATTTGTTATCAGCCCTAAAACAAATCCAGCCACTATAGCATAAAGATAGAATAGAAGGATAGAAAGTCCATATTCCAATCTTCTAATGCGACCATGAAAAGAGAATGGCCGTTTAAACATGCCTTTATTTGAAGGTTGTTCATTGTAGACAGGTTGTTCTTGCCCTTCAATATTAGTTGCACATTCCACCGTTTGATCCATTGGTGCAATAACGGCCTCAGGAATAACAATCTCAGGAACAGTTATTTTTTCATGTTCAGTTTCTTCATTAGAGAGTGCTCCTACTTTGTTTACAGAAGCTTCAACATCAGACAATTGCCTATCATCTTGTGACCGTTTGGTTTCTTCATTCGACGTAGCAGAAGAACCAGTAGCCAACTTCTCCTCGATACGCTTGCGCATCAAAGGAGTGAGGTTACCACTTTTACTTAGTTCATACATGGTAACCACTCCATCATTTATAGCCTCAGCAATTTGGTCTGAACTATATTCTCTAAGATTTGTCAAAATATCATTTTTCCTACTCATAAGATTATATTTTAAAGAGTAAACGATTCATAATCATCAACTTTATTCTCTTTCGGCTTCGTTGTAGCCGAGTGCTCACCTTGAGACATGCTGATATCAATGCCACTATTTTTATTACTATACCCTTTCTCCATCCCCCAAAACTTATAAGTACTCTTGGTATGACGATCTTGCAGAATATATGGAAAAAGCATCGCTAGATACAAAAAAACAGCTGTTACTATTGCCATCAGGTTAGGAAATGACTTTTGAGTAAATAAGTCCGTCAAATCATCCAATCCCTTCTCTACTTTTACAAGACTTCGACTAGACTCGCCAAAAGTCACAGTTTCGTTGCCAAGAAACTCCTCATTAGACAATTTCTTTTCAGAGAACTCACATAATTGGTGATTCCAATTCTTTATAGCAGATTTTATTTCTTTTGTATTACCAAGCAAAAAGACATTCCAAGTACTAGCACCTTCACTCGAAGACTCTATCCAGTTATTTGCAGAAACCTTCAAAGAATCATAGTTATTTGACAAAAGTTGTAAACGCAATGTCTTCACCATATTGCCTTTTTGAATTTGTTCTTTACCTTCACTAAAGCCACAAGCAATAAATTGCTCAGGATGAATACTTCTATTAGAGATAACCCTTTCAAGCATATTTTGATAATTGCCGATACGCTTATTTGCATAATCATCATAATCAGAAAACATCTGATTTGAAGCCTTAATGGCATTTGTAAAGTTAATTACAATCTCCTCATTATGACTATGGACTGTCCAAAAATGGAAATATGGCAACATACATACAACAAATATTATAGGTGAAGTACAAATACCAATTCGCTCCAACCAAATTTTTTTAGAAAATTTGTGCGCCGAAGCCTTAGCCATTTGCGAACCAATAAACACCACTACCAAGACGATATCTACTACTATCATTGTTACAGCTGCTTTCGTAAAGTCACCATCTGTCCGATAAACCACACCTACGAAAGTTATGTAACTTATAAAAATGAGAGCAAGAAATGCTATAATATGCCCCCATGAAAATTTTAACTGTTCATCCATATTGTTTACTTTTTATGGTAATAATTTTTCCAATTCACTTATTTTTCTTTTATACTCAGCTATTTTTCTACGAATAGCATCGTAATCTGTCTCATCTTCTTTCTGCCGTGGTGGAGAAGCAATATTTTCCACTGGGGCTTTAGAAATTGGAGATACTCGATTCGCTGCAGATTCATCTCCAGCTCCATCAGGTACAGTCTTCATTGTCCGTTCTGCAGGAGTACTAAAATCTCCCCGTTTGACACCTTCAAGCACTTTGTCAACCAATACCATAGGCGGCATGAAGCCATAAACATCTGAACCGGTCTTGTAAAGGACATTCCTTGCTTGCTCCACAGTTAAGTCTTGCTTTATTGACTTCATTAGAGCAATGGTACCCGATACTATCGGAGCAGCCATACTAGTTCCGTCAAAGGACTTGAAATCGCCATGCGGATACGAACTGTAAATACCCTTACCTGGTGCCGATATATCTGAACACGGACCATAGTTCGTGAAGTCTGTTGGATACAAGTTCTTATCTACAGCTGCCACGACTATAGATGAGGCATTTCTGTTCTCAGGAGGTATACTAGACAGAATGTCATCATTGCCGGCAGCAAATACAAGAATACAGTTTTTCTTGGCTGCCAAAGCACAAACTCTAGCCCAAAGCTTTTCTAGATTTTTAAATTGCCGCTTGGCTATTTCGTTTTGTTGCTCTACAGGCAATTGATTTAGCCCCTTGAAAGAAGGACCTACAGACAAGTTTACTACATCCGCTCCATGATGAATCGCATACATCGTTCCTGCGATAAGAGCAGACAACGGACATTGATTGTTATCAAAAACCTGAACTGGCATCAGTTTGCAATTCGGAGCAACGCCAGACGCTCCTTTTGCATAATAGTCTGCACTACCTACCGCAAGTCCAGCAGTATGTGTACCATGTCCTTGCCCAAAACTAAGGCGGTTGTTTTGGGTAAACACATTATATGCATCCACGATACGCCCTTTAAACATTGGGTGTCCGGCTTCTATTCCATCATCAACAACCGCAACCTTCACGTCAGACGAACCTTTAGTTATAGTCCAGCCTTGTTTCAGTCGAATTGCGTCCAAGTGCCAGCCTTTTTTTTGCGTAGAGGTACTCACATGACCATTCAACTCATATATCTCTTCGTCAAAGACCAAGAACTTATGATTCGGTATTTTAGAGTTTATCGACTGACGAATTTGCTCTCGCTCATTCTCTGGGATCTGAACCACCAGCAACTTCACTTCTTTATCATATCCAATAATTGAGTATTTCTCTTCAGAATACACTTTTTTGAAGTCTTGTGCCAAAGCTTCAATGTTGTCCTTTTCGTCCTCCATGAACAAGAACAGACGATTAGCGATCGTATTTGGCACACCTGGTTGACGCACAACTGGGATTTCTTCTCCATCCTCACCTATCACAGGAGCAACTATATCTCCCTTATCAGGCAATTTGCCGTCATCGCCAGTTATAGGTCTGATTCTTCCATTATCATCAATGACCCTTCCGTTGGAAGTTTTAACACTGTCAATTGGAACTACACCATTTTCCTCATGATGGCCGCTACATCCTTCACATGATCTCAGCAAGAAAAGCAACAGACCTATTGCCAACAATGTCAGTAACAACCAAAGTAACCATTTAAAGCATCCCCTTCCTAAAAACAGACCTGCCAACCATGTCCTAAAACGACGCCACAATGGAATACGTGAATATTCAGCCTTAAATGTTTTATCACCATCCATTAAGACATTGTTTGGAGATGGAATCCATCTCTTGAACTCGTATCCTTGCTTGGGTGTTACCTTAGGAATTTCAAAGTCAGATATTCGTTCACCTTCTTGCTTGCAGAAAGAGGCTATACCTTCTGTCTTACCATGTTCACCAGCAACAAAGTTACAAGCGTAAAACTTGGATTCCTCTTTTTGAGGTTGCTCGCACTCATCAGGAACTATCGGTTCTTCAATAGAAGCAGCAGGAGATTCATCAACTATCGTTTTGACTATTTCTTCATACGTCGCAACAAAATTCAAGTCAGAATTTACAGTCACGCCAATAGGCGATGGCATCCAACCTTTAAATAGCCAGCCATCATTGGCTGACACTTTAGGTAAATCTCGTTCAGACAGAATGAAGCCTTCAGGACGTGTCATAGACTTGTCTAATTTATCAACAAGCACTCCATGTAAATTAGCATCAAAAGTTATCTTATACTTTTTCACCATATCAAACTCATGAATGACAGAGCCTATGATTTTATGCTGATGTGTATCAGGAGTCATTCCCCATGCTACGACAAAAACTTTTCCATCACAACAATAAATACTATCATCATGAAGATAACGAATTGCACCAGCAATTATCATCAAGTCCTCACCATCGCAATCCTGTGCAGCCTTACGGTAAGCCTTTATTGTCTTTTCTTTAATACTTTCGTATTTCGCCCGTTCTTCCCCCGTAAGATCGGCAATTTTATGAGGATGTTCTTTCCATTCGTCAATATGCCAACATATTTGGTCTTCCTCCTCTACATATTGTGGGGTAGCAAGAAAATGCTGATATTCTGGCGCAACAACCTTCTTGACAACGCTCATTACGCTGTCAAAACGTTTATACAAAGGATCATGACCAACCCCTTGAAAGTCTGTAAAATCAGAAACTTCCGTATAACAAAGTTTCTGTTTTCCTTTGAAAGTATATCCAGCCATTAACTTAATCTTTATATAGAGTTTCACATTCTTCAAGAAGAGCTCTCACTTTGGCATTTGCCACAGGATCAACATGAGAGATATCACTAGCATAGAGCAAACCAATGATTACAAGATTCTCCCAACGTTGGAAGTTGTCCCAAAGAGGAAGTTTCATGAGGGTTTCCATGCTAACATTATCTATGTTTGCAGCATCATCGAAAGCAGAAAGAGTTGTCACCAGGGATTGTGGCTTGCGCACAACATTCCATGCGGATGGACTCAAATCTACGACCACATGACACTTTTCTGCCTTTGTACGTATTGCCTCAACATCATTATCACCCATATAGCTTCTGCCTACCGAGCTAACAAAGTTGTTAAGAGTCAACGAAGCATAATCAGCAATGGCATTAGGTTGCTCGTTTAGACTGAAGACTTTACAATATCTGTCGATTCTTTCTGAGATGACCTTCTTTACTCCAAGTTTTTTGAGTAATGCCGTCAGCATGAATACGACTTCATCAGCATGAGGAAGATTTTCTTCCAATTGATTAACTTGCTTTTGTAAGAACTCTTTCCAGTAATCAATAATATGCTTCGTCACTACATCTGCGATTGTAGTCAGCGTCTCTGTTTCTGCCGAAACGACTTCCTCTACGGAGCAACCTTTCTTTTTCAAGTCTTGTTCAATAAGTTTAATATCGCCATATAGTTCACACAACTTCTGAATATTGACTTGCTTGCTGTCTGCCACATCAATACCTGCTTGTATACGAATGAAATTTATCATAGAGAAGTCCTTTGGTTCATCTGAATGGCAAATGATGATGTCGTACGCAATATCACGCAAATCACCAACGGGAACCATCAGAGAATCAATAATTCTTCCAAATATTTCAGGTTTTGAACCTACAGAGAATGTTAACGAGCGTTTGATATCATTAGCAATTTGCTTGACCTTTACATTCTTTGCCTCACTATCTTCTGGCTCAAAATATACAGCCAAAGCCTTATACATTTCTTGCTTTATTTTCAAAAGCTGCATAAGATACTTCTGTCTACGAGCATCATCAAGAATGCCAGATATTGTATCAAGGCTACGGATGATTGCTTTTGAGCCATCATTGTTAACAGTTGCAACATCACTCCATGTTTGTTCTGGATTGGAAAAATGCTTCTTTACAAAATCATTTTGCAGGAAGCTTTCCTTCAAATCTTCAAAATATTCAGGATAGTCTTCATGCTTGTGGACTGATTTTTCTTCAGATTTTATGACTCCATCGCTATAACCATCAAACACACCATTCTTACCAGACCAATAAAAGTCACGGAGTGGATAGATATTTTGGAAAGCTTTTACGGAACCCATATTTCCACTTGCAACCCACTCATCAAGCCATCTATTTGGCTTAATTATTTCCGTAAACACGGTATCAAAACGATTCCAATGCATCGCCAGTCGATCTTTATTGCCAGAATTGTCACTCTTCGTGCGTTCAAGATCTATATTGAATTTCGTTGCGATGAAGAATAAAGGTGCAATACCATTAGTATTGACCAACATATTAGCACGTTCTTCAGGTGTTGCACCAATATTGTCTTCTATCCAATTATTGATGGTATCTCCAATAGTAGCTTCAGCTTTCTGGTCATTATGATGACAGAACAGAACACTGCTTATTTTTAAGGAACGAGAATATTTATTAAACAAGTACGCCACCTTACCTCTACGCAACACTTTCGGCAAAACGATATGGATATCAGCCTCTTTAAACTTTTCACGTGAACGCGCTCCGGGGAAGTCCAAAAGATCTATTTTCTCCAAGAACTTACGGTCACCAGCCAATGATTGCGGCAACTCAAATGTAAGTTCTGCTATCAAAGCTGACAAATTACCTTTGTTAAAGTCATGAGCAATAATGTTTCCCCGAGCATCATATACGTCAGTATAGATAACATCGTTACCAGTATCTGATTTTACTCCACACACAGTATCAAGCCAGTCAATCTTCAATAATGTACCTTTTTCTCTGAGCACAGCATCGAATGGTACATAAACCTCCGTATTGAAGTCTAGTTTTTTATATTCATTGATGATAACACTGAACAAGTGACTTATTTCAACATTTTTGTTCCAAAGCAAGCTAAATATGTCCACCCACTTGTCATATGCCACGTATTGAATTATCGGAGCAACGACCTTACAAAAATTAGATTGTATTACACCTGTTGCTGCGTTACCGATAATATCACGGATATAGTCATAGATGTCCTTAATGTCATCTTCTTCTATCTTGTCATGCTGAATGATATGGGCATTCCATAATCCCCCCATCTGTTCAAGCTGCCTATTAATATCATCATATTTCAGAACATTATCTGGATTTATCTTAATATCATTATAGTATGAGTCTGTCAACAATAAAATGATATCAACTACCGAAAGATTAAGAATCTTTACATAGTCCGTCATGAGATTGTTGTCCTTTTGTAATGTAAATCTAGTAATTACACCAGTAGACTCAACTTTAGCGTTATTACCTCCACTCGGATTTATATCGTCAATAAAACTAAATGACTTTTCTGCATTTGTTATAACAAATGGAGCTTCCGGAGAAGACAACAAACTACTCATCAGATAGGATTTACCTACCTGACTCTCTCCATATGCTGCTGCAGAACAGTTATCGCTAAGAGCATTGTGTATTCGCTTCAACTGTCTGCGATAGTCCTTAAAGACATCGTAAGGAAAGGAGTCCTTATTGTACTCCTTTGCCCAAGCGATACTCTTCTCAACTAAATTTATATGTTGCTCAATATCTTGTAACATATCTTATTGTTTCTTTTTTTAGAAATCGAATTCACCAGAATCCAACCAATATTGTTCATTTACACCAAGGCTCTGGATATGAATCTCAAGGTTGCCGTCCATTATATCATTGCCATTCTTATCCGTAATAGCACTAATTGACAGTTTTTCCTTATCTTCAACATCACGTTCAATGGTCATTTTAAAAGGCATACGCTTTTTCAATGCATCTATAGAGTCTTTAACCAAAGCCATCACTTTTGCATCAGTAGGACATTCGCGCCCCTCCAATATTGCTCGTTTGCGAATTTTATCAGCCATCTTATGACGATTGAAATCAATAGAATACAAGGCTCTACATGGATACGAATCCATACCGATTTGTCTTACTTTCAAGGTCTCTGGCACGCTGCTGACCATCAAATCGCCCTGATTTTTGTCTGGTGTCAGAAGGTACTCTATCGGTTGTCCTTCTCGTGATGCTTCTATGAAGTTTACCATTGATTTGAGTTTTTTCTTCAACAAGTCAAGATTGATGATGAACTTATTGAGATTGGAAAATTCTGAAGCATAGTGCCCTATAACGCCACCCATTGCTACTATGGTCTTTGCATCTTTAATATAACCTGTATTTTCTCCAAAAGGATACCAATCACCCACATAATAATCATTAAGAGTGATAAGCCTATTTGGGGATACAGCATAATACTTCAAGAATATATCTCTAATCACAGGCAATGATGATGGTCTTCCAGAAAGCAGAACCACATCACAGGCATAAGAGTACATTATAGTTGCCACCTTCTTTAAAAGAGGCTCTATTTCTTTCCTTACAATAGTACAGATAGCATCCCGTTCGAAGCGCCAAGTCAGTCGGGTAATATCTATTCCAAGCTTTTCCTTAAACTCAGAAATGACTGATGCATTGGGTGGACAATCCGCAAAGACATCGACATAACGCACATTACAATCCTTGCACCCCCGTTTGAGTAGTTCTAGGAAATAACACATCAACGGAATGGAATACTGAATATTGAAATTCTTGCGAAGTACCCTATCAGCAACTGTCTGTCCATTGTAGTCCTTACCAAAAAAATTCTTTATATTCTGTCGATATTCTGCAAACGACAGATCTTTAAGTTCCTTTCTGAACGCACTATCCTCATCAAGTAGCATAGCATTCTTTATCAGGGCATAAACTATATCATCCCCAGCGAAATAAAAACTATCATAGAACTTGGGTTCAGGAGTTATTGTTGTCACATTGCCTTTAATATAAGTATATTTACTTATCATGAGGTCTGTAGTTCCTGCTCCTATATCCAATGAACCTACAGTAATAGAAGGTTGCTCTTCTCCTTCTTCAACCTTACCATAAAGATTGAAAAACTCATTGCAACATCCTTTGTATTTGTGCCCAACTTCTCCATACATATAGACGAGCTGAGAACACGTTGCTTCATCATAATACCAGCAGTCTTCTTCGTCTTTGAACGATCGAACTACAGGAATGACTTCAACAGCCTTTCCTGGGGTCTTGTTTTCTGAAGGATTATCATATTCAGAATTTTCTAACAATACAACAGCATCCTTAGCACAATGAACCAATGCCTCACGTTCTATTTTTGACATAGCTGTTGGACATGTTACTATAATACGCTTTATCTTTCGTGGCATATTGGGCTTGCCAAATCCAAACTTATTGGAACGATATTCTTCAGAATTTACCTGTGTACGAGCTTGAGCCAACATTTCGAGGAAAGAGAATGTCATAAGAGAACGACGAGAATAATGATATGTATTTCCACTTTCTCCATTCAAATCTATAGTGCCATCACTCTTTAACTGATTTGTAATTCCACGCAAATTCAAGATATGATTATCTTTTTCTCCCTTCAATACCAGAAATTGCCATTCTTCTTTGCTTGGACGCCAATCCCAAAGATATCGCTTTGGGCTCGAATATGTTGATAAAGATTCCGTTTCGTCATTACTATTGGTAGCTAAATGCAAGAGCGTATTGGCTTCTTTTCCTAAACGCACCAAACTTGGATAGACAAATTGCTTGCCATCCTTAATACCGAAATCACCAAAGTCAACCTTTCTAAAAGCTAAACGCATATCGAATGGATTTGCATGCTTGTTTACCTTTAACCCATCGCCATTGTCTACAACTAAATCCGTATAATCAATCAACTCCAATTTTCGAACTTGGTTGAAGTTTGTATTATCTTCTATAAGCAAAGCCGTAGTTTTTGAGTTGCCAATATCGACGACCATGTCAACGTCCTTTGTCTCAACATCTACATCCTTATAAAGTTTGATAACTGGTAGCAAATTCTTTTGTACGAGATAGTTTATCAAGAAGGCATATGTTGCAATATACGCTGTACGTCTAACATTTGCTCCTTTAACCTGCGACACTCTTTGTACTGTTGGATGTACAAGATGCAACAGATATTCGTCTATATAGCTCCACTTTTTACCCGATGTGCAATAATCCATTAAATAGAATTCATTACTACATAAGGCAAAATCCATATCATTACGATACTTATCTGGGAAAACCGGACACTCATCGTACTCATCAGTAACTTCATATTTGGCTCTTGTATCAAAAGCAATAATTGCATCATAGTGTTTAACACCTTTGCTTTCTGATTTAGGAATCAATTTCAATCTTGCCCAATTGAGAGGTCCAAACTTGAATCTTTTAGGAGTTCTTTTAAAAAAGTATGGCAAAGGAAGCCAAACATTCTCAAATGCAGACAGTTTGCAGTCTCTATCAGTAAATGTAATATTGAATATATCACCTCTTACTCCAGGACAATTCTCGTCATCTATACGTAAAGGAGTGATGCCATCGTTTTTCAATTCGTTGACATCAATTTCAATGGTAGGATCAGCTAAATATCCACCAGTATATAACTTCTGCTTATTATAATAGACACATTCGTCTTCAGTTCTTAATTCATAAACAGGCTCTAGCACCCATTCCCCATTTGTAGTATCATACCATTCATGATACCACATCTTGAACTTCTCTTGAGTATTGATACTCAAGGGTATTGTAAAGATTTGGATTCCAGAATTAGCTATCAATGTATGCTCACTCACCATAATGGCACATTTTTTCTTGCCGACGGTTCCCATCATCAAGCATATCATGCATTAAGTTTAACACGAGCATAAAAAAGCGTGGGAACTGCCTGTCGTCTGTCCCACTGATAGAGGCCTTCGCATTGCCCGATACTGCTGAACAGACAACGTTAGAGCCCACGCCGATATGATATACGCCACCACATGGAGTATCCTACCTATTATTATAGGTATACAATACTCCATTGGCTGTGATATAATCACACCCGTAGACACCTACCGTTGCTAAGTCCATGACAGTATCTGAAAGTTGCGAAGTTTCTATCAGTCGTGAACAAAGCGCCAAGTATGCGCCTTATATATGTCGTGTCTCTTTCCCACCCTACTCTCCTCTATCATAAAGCTAAAGCAAATATGAAAAGGCTCGGCGTGGTTCGAGACTTTCGCAGCGAAATTCATGTTTTTAAACATTTCAACCGCTAACTGCCTACAAAATTATAGAAAATTATCGAAACAACAAAACTTTTATCGAAAAAGTTTCAGAAAAAGATTGTGTTAGGGTACACAATAGAGAAAAGGAAGTTTACTTGCTTGATAAACTGATTCAAATTCAGCCATTGTTTACATTATCTTCGTAAACTATCAAATTTAATCCGATAAACATCGTACGTAAAAAAGTTTTTCCTCGAAAAAAGTATCAAAGTATCATTCTACCTTGAAAATTGATGGTTATAACATTAATACACAGCGCATTAACAAAATGAGACTTCTCTAAAAATAAAGAGAGAAGTCTCATCGAAGTATCATAAATTAGCGAGAAGTATCATGATTTCTTGCTTGGTATCGAAAAAAAATGCTTTATGCAGTGATAATAATAGCATTTTTAAGGCAATAAACAGGATGTTTTTGCGTTTAGTAAAACAGAATGTTTTATTCTTAATACTTAAGAAACATGGATGAAAAGGAATTACTGAAAAAGGCTTTTGAGTACGGAAACGTACCTAGCAACATCACCTACTGTTTCACCGAACCATGTCCGATGAAAAACAAATGTATCCACTATCTATCTGCACTCTACAAAAACGAGAAGACTGATAGAGGGGATGCCATCTTCCCAAATGCCCTGAAAAACGGAGAATGCAAGTACTTCGCACCGCTGCGTGTCGTGAAAATGGCATGGGGATTCGACCATCTCTTTACCGAAATGAAAGTGAAAGACGCACCTGCACTGCGCGCCGAAATGAGAGACTACCTCGGTAGCAAAGGACAATACTACCGATACAAACTAGGACAACTGAAACTCCTCCCAGAACAGCAGGCATATATCAAACAGCTTTTCGCCAGATACGGATATAAAGATGTTGAATTCGACCATTTCTCTGAAGAGATTGACTTCACTAAAAGCTAATCTTTTTCTCAGCCCTCCAGATGTTCTATCCATGCCATTTAAGCGGTCCCATGGTGAACACGTGACGGGCTACCGGAGAACACGTGCTGGGCAGTT
>ENA-OPWL01000284-OPWL01000284.1-human-gut-metagenome-genome-assembly--contig:-NODE-284-length-28035-cov-3.370765_pt1 | contig 28035 bp, 49 predicted proteins | sample MGYA00241508_ERZ502008 | MGnify/ENA primary metagenome ERZ502008 (study PRJEB25962, sample SAMEA2043046) | human gut metagenome | biome: human gut; feature: human-associated habitat; material: faeces... | reverse complement strand
GTCAGCATCCAGCTGGCGGTATTTTTTTATGTGTGTTTCTTCCTGCTGGGTGAGGACCATGATTGGCTGCTTTTTATCTAACAACGTGTTCATATCAACATTAAAAAAATCTGCAATAACTTCTAAAGTTTCGAATTTAGGCTCTCTATTTCCGTTTTCATACATGCTTATGGTGCTTTTGCTTAATTGAGTTAATCTAGCTAATTCGTCTTGTGACAAACCTCGTTCCTCTCTTAAGCTTTTTAACATATCTTTAAATGGCATAATTATCATCCTTTCTACAAAAAATAATATCACGCAACGTGAATTGAGTCAAGGAAAAAGTTCACGAAACGTGTTGACAAAGTGAGGTAGTGTAGTTATAATAAAAATGTACACGAAATGTAAACAGAAAGGAGTGGTTCGAATATGAATGCAGAAGCTATTGGTAAACGCTTAATTGCTTTGCGAGGGGAAAAACTTGTTAAAGATGTAGCAAAAGCCCTTGGAATAAGCGCTTCCGCTTTGAGTATGTACGAAAAAGGTCAAAGAATTCCAAGGGATGAGATAAAAATTCGCTTGGCAAGGTATTACGATAGAACTGTTGATTCTATTTTTTTTACTGATTAGGTACACGAAATGTAAACAAAACCGCCGGCGTGGCGCTGGCGGCAGGGAGGTAATGAAATGAAACTTACACTTACCCTTGATGAAGTTTCGGCCTGCACTATGGCTTTGTTATCCAAAGCGCAGGAAGCCGAAGAGGAAGCACTGGGATGCGAAAAGTTGCGCTGTGCTTCTGCCGCTGAGTTTTGGCAGAAGAGAGCTGAACTTTACAAAAAGACTTTCGAGGCAGTAAAGGCTCAGCGCGCCAGCTGGTGGGAGGAAGCGCGAAGGCAATAATGAGCATACAGTTTACGCCGGACACACCGGCAACGCGCCGCGCGTTTAATCGTCTGGCGCGGGAAAAAATGAAATTGCGCCTGCTGGCAGACATCCGCATGGACCTCATGGTCTGCGAACTTGAAGGCTGGGACAAGCTGGAGTATCTGGATGAGCTGCTGGCGCTGCTGCAGGAGCTGAGGAAGGGAGGGTGAGGGATGATGATAACGATAAAAGCAAAAATGACTACTGCAAGCATGAGAGAAATAAAAAGCATCGTTACCGCTATAGAAAATATAGGAGCAAGCTCATGCGAACGCATAAACCTGCTCCTAGAGGTAGATTGCTTAGCCGATAGTAACAAGCAGAATGTCGTTACTGCTGCAGCAGACAGTGGTATCACCGACAAAAGTCAAGGCGGTATTGGGAATTAGAAGGCTATCGTATGGCTCAGAAACACATTTGCGGCCAGCGTAGACTTCTTTCAAATTCTGCACATCAGCATATTTCTCGCTTTTGAAAGTAATTCTTGCGTTCACAGTTGCACCTCCTTCCTGTCCAAGGTTTAGTAGAGAATTTGAGGGTGAAAAACAGTTCATCTACTACAATAGTATTATAATACAACATCTTGTGCAATGTCAAATAGTCAAATACAAATATGTTGTGGAGGTGCGTTGAATGTTGAAGTTAAAAGAAATTAGAGAAGCCAAAGGCGTATCTAGATACCAGCTTGCTAAAAAAGCAGGTTTGCAATATCGAACAATTCCTGCTATCGAAAATGGCGGTGATGTAAAGTTGAGCACTTTAAAGCGTTTAGCCGATGTTTTGAATATAAGTGTTAAAGATTTATTTGCAGATTAGCACTGCGGGCGAGAAGAAGGGAGGTGAGGGATGATGGAGAAAGAAAAGGCCTCAAACAATTTGGCTGATAACCAAGATTGCAGAGGCGTGGTAGAAAAATATTATCAAAACAATATTTTAGCAATGCATATAAAAGTACAAATCTTAGGAATTCAAAAAACTAGAGCTGTACTAAAATGGATTGCCTTGTTCTCAAGAAGATTTTATTTAGATTTTTTGAATGATAAAAGCCTTTAGGAGAGCTTTTTGACCATCAAAAGTATCAAAATCAATCTTGGTAACTAAGAAGCAGTCGCCGTTACATTCTAACAAATCACCAGCTTTAATATCGCAGGGAAGTTGAAAATGCACATACGATTTACGATTTTCAGTATTATCCAAACCAGAGTATTGGCAGGCTGTAATACCATTTCTGATTACAGAATAACACTTTAAATCAAAAGCAAAATCAGAAAAATATACATCTGGTGGAATTGGCAAACTTGACATAACAATCACCTCCTTCCTGTGCTCTTATTATAGCACTAAGGTAAGGCGGTAGGGGAAGAAAGGCGGTGGAGGAAGAATGGATGATACAAAAAGCAAAAGCTCACCAATTTGTATTGAGGTGAAAGCTCAATACAAAAGAAGTGAGCTTGGTCGTAAGCTTGAGCGTGTCCAAAAGGCACAGGCAGAATTGGAAGCAGCTTTAGAAGATCTGAAAATGCCTTTTGAATATGCCGATGTTAAGGTGGATATTATTTAGGGCGTTTCAGATATTATAGCACTGAGGCAAGACGGTGGAAAAGAAAGGCGGTGAAGGAAGATGGCAATAGCAATAGGGTTACTGGTGATAACTAACCTTTTCACGCTGTAGCTGCTTTTGGGTACTCACTACAGATTTAAAGCCTTAGTTTTGTACATAGTAAAAAAAGGATACACTCCGCCGACAAATGATAATCTGACGGAATGTATCAAAGAGTGTATAAGACAAAAGCTTTAACCATAGCACTAAGGCAAGGTGGTTGGGGATAAGAGAGGTGAGAAATATGGATAAAGAAGGACTGCCGCTGGAGCTGTGGCTTAAAATCTACAATCAGCGTGAGAGCAGAGCGAATAAACAGCTTATCTGTGATAAGCTCTGTGCGGTGCTGCAGCTGACTAACCGCTTTTATGATTTGGAGTCGCTGGAATACGTAGAAGAAACCGAATACGAATCGCATGTTTTGGCGAGGTTCTCCCATGGAAGCCGTATTGTGGCGACTTCAATGGACAATAGCTGGGGCATGATTATTGATATCATCAGGCAGCTGCCAGGAGCGTGAGAGAGGCAAGGCGGTTGGAAAAGAAAGGAGGGCTGTAATATGGCTGATGTACTGTACATGTCTATTAAGGATTACGCTAAGCACGTATCGGCCAGCGTAGGAACCATCTACGATATGTGCCGGAAGGGCAAACTGCCAGCCGTAAAAATCGGCGGTTGGCGCATCAACGTCAAGCGTGCTGATGAAATGCTGGAACAGCTTTGCAATGAGCACATGGCTGGATATACTCCAATGATAAAGCCGGCTAAGGTCAATATTCGCACTGCCAATGCCGGAAATAGCTACCTTGCTCGTCTGGAGCAAATCCGTAAAGGCGTTGTGTAAAGGAGGAAAACGATGATGAAAAAGCTGTTATTCATTCTGCTGGCAGCCTGCTGCGTTTGGGCGGCGTATGATTACAGCCGTCCGGTAGATAAATACGTAGTCAAGACCGTTGCAGGAGAAGGGGATACATTGTGGCACCTGGTAGGCAGTGTCATGGATAGCGAAGGCGACCATCGCGACGTCCGGGAAGTTATCTTCTGGACGCGCAAAATCAGCAATATCAAAGGTGACCTGCAGGTGGGCGATGTGGTTTTAATCCCCATCGAGGTGCGGAAATAATGACTGGGCTTCCTATATTCCGTAAAAAGAAAAAGAGCATTGATATTGGCGTATCAATGCTCTAAGAAGTAAAAAAATATGAGAAAAAGAAATTAAATTGTTCACACGAAAGTGAAAACAAAAGTAAAAAGTGAAATCACACATATTATAGCACAAGGAGTGAAATCAATGCAAATCGAATTCAAGTTAGAAAGAAGAATCGGTGCTCTCAGCGAGAACCCTTCAGGCTACACCAAGGAGCTGAACGTGGTTGTCTGGGATGAAAAATACACAAAATATGACCTGCGCACCTGGAACCCTAACGGCAAGCCTGGCAAAGGCATTACGCTGACTAAAGAGGAGCTTCAGAAGCTGTATAAGCTCATCGGCGAGGAAATCCGCCAAATGGGAGGCCACAATGAGTAGCATAGCCCGTAAAAATAAACGCCGTGTCGCTTTTAAGTGTGCCAAACAGGGTATCGCGCCTGCTCAGGCTATTGCTGAATCGGCAGCGCGCGAAATTCAAGCCACAAAGGCAGCAACAACAGAAACAATGGAAGTGCTGCTGCAGGCTATGGCGCTGGTGGTGCAGTTTGATTATGGCAAGCTCAATGCTAAAGATACCCGCCTGGATGTGCTGGCCGGACAGTTATACAAACGCAGCGTTCAGGTAAAGACACGCAAAATGGATGAGGCTGAAAACGAAACCTGCCAGCGCTTTGCCGGTGCAGTCATGGAGATATGGGAAGCGAAGGAGAAAAAGAGCAATGGAAAAGATTAATTATTATGCTGTAGCACGTAGCATGTATGGCTTGCTGCGCAATAAACACATCAGCTACAGAGGACATCTGCTTGTAGAAGCTCGCAGAAAAGCACGCCATCAGGTATCTAATTTTGTCTTACATCGCAAAGCGCGTAAATTGAAAGAGACGGAGGGTTAAAATAGTGAGACGTCAATGTAGCGTATGCGGGCTGAAGAATGGCAGCTGCAATCAGTATATATTGAAGAATGGCCAAGAAGTAACGATTTGCCCGAGCTGCTTGGCGTTTAGCAATGATGAAACTGCAAAGATAGCACGTCAGGCGCATAAAGAAGGCTTATTGGTGAAAGGAGATATAAAGAGAAAAAATGAACGAGGAAACAAATAAATTCACTGACAGCTGCAGCGATAAATTCAATGAGCTGGCCCGCCTTTTCAAGGAAAAGAACAAGCAATACGGCGACAAAGATCCGTTGGCGAATTTTCGTAACGGAGCCATGCTGCAATATGGCGATGATAGCTGGGAACATATGTATGAAACGGCTAAAAGCTATTGCTTAAAGCATGTTGCCCATGTTTTTGGTAACGGACAAACAATTAATGAAGAAAAAATCAGCGAAAGCCTTGGCGATATCGCCGTGTATTGCATCATCATGCAATACATGGTAGACAACCAGCAGCCTACAGATTGGTTGTAAGAAGGAGAATAGCAATGAATAATAAGGAAGCATCTATCAATAAGGTTGATGAATTAGTGAACCGTGCGCAGCTGGCCATCAATGACTGGCAATGCAGCGGCGATGTGGATTGCCTGGAAAAAGCAGCAGCATATTTGCGTGCGGCGATGATAGAAGCGGAGGGAAAGAATGAATAGCATTATTAAATTTTTACCTACTGTTGACGCACCGGAAAGCACCAGACTGCCGCAGCGCAGCACTAAGTTTTCCGCAGGTTATGATTTTTACGCTCCGACCGATATTTTTATTCCGGCCGGCGGCGAAAGCGTGCTGGTTCCGTTGAACGTCAAAGCTATTATGCCCGGTGATATGGTGCTGATGCTGTTCATCCGCAGCAGTCTTGCCGTTAAATTCAATTTGTCGCTGGTTAACAGCGTAGGTATTATCGATAGTGATTATGCAAACAATCCGGACAATGATGGTAATATAGGTGTCAAATTCAGAAACAGCGGTTGTGAAAACATCATCATTAGAGAAGGCGAACGCTGCATGCAGGGCGTTTTTGTACGTTATTTTGTGACCGAAGATGATAATGCAGACGGTGAACGTGTAGGCGGTTATGGTTCGACTGATCGTTAACAGATAATAAAGCAAATATATCCGCCGCAGAGCGCAGGCCGTAGAGCTGCTGCCTCGCTCATATTTAACTAGCGGATTATATACAAGCATTGCAAATGGCGCAGACAAAAAGAAGAAGTATATCGCACGTATGCGGCCTGCGCTCTGCGGCGGAAAAAGAAGGAGCATGTTACATGGATGACTTCACGATCAATTTTGCTATAACGCTCATTGTACTGTTAATTGGTCTGGCATTTATTGGAGGCAATGATGAGAAGTGAAAGAGCCTTCGGCGGAACGAAAGTATACGGGATTACAGTCGACTGTCCTTGTAAAGGCTGCGACCTGCGTGGCTGTGGCTGCGCCAGTATATGTGACGCATATAAAAAATATAAATTCATCCTAACCATTTTAAAGAAGAACCGCCAGGCAAAGGTGCGGGCGGCGTCCGAATGCCGGATAATGCGTGATGAACGCATTGCCGAATGGCGGCGGAACAGATGTTGGCCAAAAGGCTAGCGTAAATAATAGATGATAAAGAATATATGAAGGGAATACTGCGGGGCTGTTCTGCCTCGCAGGTTTCTTCATTATATAATAGAAGTTTTTTGAAGGTCCGCAGAGGCCTTTGAGGCTTGTATGTAAGTAATAACAAAGCGACCACAAAGAATATCAGGGGGATAAATCAATGGCAATGAGAATGGGCATAAGAGAAAAAACATATTACTGCCAGGGAACCAGTGAAAGCAAAAAGCCTGATTACATTGAAATTGATTTATTTCCTTTCGTGGATGTCAAATACAAACCTTGCAGAAGTGGCAGACAGAAGGCAACAACTCCGAAGCAGAAAAACCTTAACGATAAAAAAGCACGCAGATATTTTAGACTGCTGGCCAAAAGCAATTTTGGCAGCAAAGACATACACCTGACTTTAAGCTATGACAATGATAACCTGCCTGGTACACCTGAAGAGGGAGAGAAAAGGCTGCGTAATTATATGCGCAGATTGAAAAGATTATATAAGGCTAATGGCAAAGAATTGAAATACATCTATGTTACCGAGGTTAGCAGCAAGGGAAGAGTGCATCATCATCTGTTGATTAATCGTGGCGTAGACCGTGATGCTATCGAAAAGGCATGGGGACATGGTTGGGCGAACAGCAAGCGCATTCAGGCAGAGCATGGAGGAATTGAAGCTTTGGTATGTTACCTTAGCAAAGATCCTAAAGGCCGCAAAAGATACACTTCGTCCCGTAACCTTGTTAAACCGCTGGAATCTGTAAGCGATACCAAGACAAGTCGTAAGCAATTCCAGCAGCTGACTCTTTGGCCGGAAGACTGCGAAGACATGCAAAAACATTTTGAACAAAAGCATCCTGACTATCGCATCATCAGCGTGGAGAAATATTATAATGCTGTAACCTGCGAATGGTATATCAGAGCGAAGATGGAGCTTAGGGATGATTATAAGCGCAAGAAGGGAGCAAAGCGACGGAATGAATAAATTGAATTTAATATTGACCATACCGCCATCGGTGAACCATTGCTATAAAAACTTCAATGTGATGGGACGCCGGAACCGTGTGCTTACGCCATTGGCAAGAGCCTGGAAGGAAGAGGCGTATTATATTGCTAATGCTTTGGCGCACCGGGAACGTTGGCGCATGCCTGAACCGGAAGAAAAGATTGTACTGGAAGTAGTTGCCTTCTGGCCAGACGGCAGGCGGCGCGATATGAACAATACGCATAAGCTGCTTTGTGATGCCTTAGAGGGTGCAGTGTATCTTGATGACAAGATGGTGCTTGTGCGGGATATGGATTTTTCCGTTGACAGGAAGCGACCTAGGCTAGAGGTATGCGTATATGTGAAAGACGATTAAAACGCAAAAATTAACCTCTAAGAATATAAAACACTAGGAAAATACCCATAATAAAATTTTAAGTTTGCATACAGATTATCAAAACCGGCAGGAGGGCAGCGTATGAATAAAGAAGAACTGAAAGAAAAGCTGAAAGGCGCTATGTATGCTCAGCGCACATTGGAGGGAGAGCTGGATAAGCTGCAGGAGCTGCGTAGCATTGCGCAGAAGGTTACGCCTGCTTATAGCCAATCACCTGGCGGTGGTAGTGGCAATGCCCAAAAGCTGGAAAACTCCATAGCGAAAATAATTGAGCAGGAAAAGATTATTGCTGAGTGCTGCAATGAGCTGTGCGCCCAGCTGGCAGAAGTCCGGGCTTTAGTTGCGTTGCTGCCGATGGGACCAATGCGCATTGTGATGCAAAGACGTTACCTGAACTATCAGAAGTGGGAACGTATAGCAGCAGAGCTTAACTATACATGGCAACATGTACATAAGCTTCATGCCAAAGGTTTAAACAGTATTCTTGAAAGATGCGATAGAATGCGAGGGTGAATCGGTGCTATAATGTATAATAGCGAAAGCGTGAGAGAAAAGAATAGCGAGAGCCGTTGGCCTATTGGTCGACGGCTTTTCTATTGTTCGCGTTTTGTGGACAGATGCCCTAGGTTCTTCCGGGAAAATAAAAAGCCTGCGGGTCAGCGAACTCCCGGAAATTGTCTAGCTGTGAATTTAAAAAATCACATTTCCTTCCGCAAGGGATTTTTCAGGCACGCTCTGAAAGCGCAAAATTTTTTCTTGACTTCCACTAATACGCAAAATTTTTTCGTCGACAATTTCATAGTCTGTTAGGAAAGCAAAAAGCGGAAATTTAGCCTGGACAGCATTTCCGCTTTTGCCATTCTCAATTTCCGCACCGCCTAGGCTGTAAAATAGACCGAAGCGGTGCATTTTATTAGCAGATTTGTATTGCCTGCAGTGGACAAACAGCGAAGGAGGTGATGTTCATGGCGAAAAAAATAGTACCAAGAGGCTCCGGAGCGGAGCTTGCACGCCTGCTGGGCATCACTGACAGACGTGTGCGCCAACTGGCAGACGAAGAAATACTGACCCGAGAGGCGGAAGGCGATTACCTTCTGCCGGAGGTTATCGCTGAATACTATGCCTATAAATACAAAACTGATGAGTCGGTTGACCTGATGAAGGAAAAAGCCTTGCATGAAAAAGCCAAAAGAGAGCTGGCGGAAATCCAGCTGGCGCAGAAGCGCCGGGAGATGCACGATGCTGCAGATGTAGAGGCTGTCCTGACGGAAATACTGGTCAACTTCCGCAATCAGATACGTGGCATTCCGTCGAAGATGGCACCGCTGCTTTTTGGCAAGAGCAAGCCGGAGATTGAAGAGCTGCTGAGCATGGAGGTTGAGGGACGTTTGGAAGAAATCAGGGACTACACACCGACCATGTTTGATGCTGTTGATGAGAAGGAGGGCGATTAGCATGAGCGCTAAGAAAACGATAATGCTTTTGCGCCGTATTTTCAACAATGGCCTTAAGCTGGCACCTAAAACCACTGTCAGCGAATGGGCGGATACTTATCGTATGCTGCCGCAGGAATCAGCAGAGCCGGGCAGATGGCGCACAGACAGAGCGCCTTATCAGCGCAGCATCATGGATGCCTTTACTGACAAGGGCGTGCATAAGGTAGTGGTAAAATCGTGTTCGCAGGTAGGCAAAAGCGATATCATGAACAATGTCATTGGGCGCTTTGCCCAGCTTGACCCCTGTACCATGATGATGATTCAGCCTACGTTGAGCGACGGCGAGGATTTTTCCAAGAGCCGTATCACACCCATGATTGAAGCTACCAAAAGCCTGAAAAGCATTTTCCGCGAAAACAAAAGCCGCAATACCAGTAACACCATCATGAGCAAGTATTTTACCGGTGGCAGGCTGATTATAGCAGGTGCGAACGCCCCGAGCGGCCTTGCGTCAAAGCCTATACGTATTTTGCTTTGCGACGAGGTTGACCGCTTCCCGGATAGTGCCGGCGTAGAAGGCGACCCGGTTGATTTGGCGGCGAAGAGAACCACCACCTACTTTAACAGGGTGATTGGACTTTTCAGCACTCCGACGATAAAAGGCACCAGCCGTATTGATGACGAGTATATGACCGGAACGCAGGAGGAATGGCAGCATCAGTGCCCAAACTGTGGCGAATTCCACCTTCTTACACACCGGCAGATGCTTGCTGATTTCGACAGCAGCGAGGAGCATAACAAAAAGCATGTTGTAGTCAGGTCTGTGAAATGGATTTGTCCTGATTGCGGCTTTGCGTTCAGCGAAACCGATATGCGCAACGCCGTGCAGAAGTATGTAGCGCAAAACCCTGCAGCTTTTGCTACCGACACGCGCAGCTTCTTCGTGAACTGCTGGACAAGCCCCTGGATTAGCTGGAATGACGTGATGAAAGAATGGCTGGAGGCAGAGGGCGACCCGGAACGTGAGAAGGTAATATACAATACCCGTTTCGGGGAATCCTACGAGCGTAAAGGCAATTTCGAGAGTGAGGATATCTTCATTAAGCGGCGTGAGGATTATGGCGCTGAGCTGCCGCAGGGCGTTCTGCTGCTGACGGCGGCGGTGGATACGCAGGATAATCGTCTGGAATATGAGGTTGCAGGCTGGGGGCATGGTGAAGAACGCTGGGGCATACGCAAAGGGGTTATCCTGGGCGTTCCCGACACTCCCGAGGTATGGGAGCAGTTAGACCGCGTTCTGGACAAAACCTATAAATTTGCCAATGGGCGAGGGCTGAAAATTGCCAGAACCTTTATAGACTGCGGCGGTCACTATACTGATTACGTATATGCCTACTGCTTTAAGAACCGTTTTCGTCAGCGCTTTGCTATCAAAGGCTCAAACATGGCCAACGAAGACCTTGTTGCCAAGATTGGCAAAAAGCAGATGCGTAACAGCTCCATTCCTTTGGTGTTCATCGGCACAGATACGGGCAAGCAGCAAATTATGGACCGTCTTAGCATTGAGGTTCAGGGAGCCAAATACATGCATTTCCCTCTGGACGATAATCGCCGGATGAAAAAATTCGTTGAAGAACTGCAAGGTCTGGTAAAAACTGACACTAAGAGCCTGAGCAGTGATACTGTCATAGAATCATATGCTAATCGTGGCTATGATCGTATTTATTTTCGCGGTCTGATTTCCGAGGAGCTGGTGCCGCGTAAGAAAAACGGCGCAGTTGTTTTTCAGTGGGTAAATATAGCCAAGGACAAGCGCAATGAGCCGCTTGACCTTGCTGTGTATAATCTTGCCTGCATGCGCAGTATTGCACCTAACTTTGAAAAGCTGGATGCTATGCTGGCGCAAGGCAACAATGGTGAAGCAGGCGGGGCGGAAGCTCCTGCACCGGCTGCCAAGCCGCAGAAACGCTATGGCTGCATTAAACGAGGAAGGAGAGCAGAATGAGCAATGCATTGAACGAACGCTATCGCCAGTACCTGAAGGCGGAGCAGGCTATTTTGGTTGCCGGACAAAGCTACCGCATTGGCAATAGAGTGCTGACACGCGCTGACCTTAGCGCCATTCAGGCTGAAATAAATCGCCTGCGAGCCATGGGCGCTACTGAAGACGATAATGCGCCTGCATCTGAGGGATATAGGCGTGCAAAAAGAGTGCTTTTCCGTGATTAGCGCTCAAATTAAACAGGAGGCTACGAAATGAGTAAGAAACGAACACCCTACAATCGTAAGGCCAGACATCCTACTGGCCAAATCTTAACACAAGAGCGGCCCACTGGCATCACCCTCAGGCCTGTATTAAATACAGGCTACAGCAATGGTGGTGCCAGTGCCGAAAAACAAGCTATGCGTGGTTATTGGCCGATAAGGTCCAGCCCTAAAAGTGATGTTGACGTAAATCTGAACATCCTGCGCAACCGCAGTGCAGACATGGCCATCAACAGCCCTGTTGGCGCTGCTGCCATCAATCGCTACAGGACGCATGTTGTCGGCGCTGGCCTGGTGCCTTCACCATGTCCTGATTATCGCTTGTTGGGCATGAGCCCGGAGGAAGCTGCTGAATGGCGCAGACACACTAAGGCGGAGTTTAATCTTTGGGCGCAGAGCGTAGAGTGTGACCTGTATCGCAAGCACAACTTTTACGATATGCAGGATGTTGCTTTTATCTCATCTATTGTGGACGGCGATGCTTGGGCGGCGATTAAATACCGCAAGGCCTTGGGTGACAATCCTTATACCACCAAGATACAGCTTTTTGAAGCAAGCCGTGTCTGCAATCCTAATACCTATAGCCTTGTTGGTGCGCTAAATGAGGTGGAGGTCCGTAATCCCAAGAATGGCAACAGGATTATTAACGGTGTTGAAATCAATACGGATGGTGCTGTTGTAGCTTATTGGGTTGCCGACCGGGTACCTTATGACCCAACGGAAAGCAGGAACATAAAATGGGTGCGCGTGGAAGCCTTCGGACGCAAAACAGGTGTGCCGAACATCCTGCAAATCAGCCATGAGGAAAGACCGGAGCAGTACCGCGGTGTACCGATTCTGGCGCCTGCTATTGAAGAATTGAAGCAGATGCACCGTTATAGCACAGCGGAGCTTACTGCTGCAATAATTAAAAGCTATTTTACGCTGTTCTTTAAAACGCAAGATGCAGGTGAAGGCTTGCCTAATGCTCTGCCGGAGGCCTTTGGCGAGAATGAAAAGGTTGCCTTTGACCAATATACCTTTGAACTTGGTGCTGGCACCATGAACGAGCTGCCGCCTGGCTATGAGGTACAGACCGTGGATGCAAATCGCAGTCTGTCCACCTTTGAAGCCTTCGTCAATGCGCTCATTGCTCAGGTGGGCGCGGCGCTGGAGATTCCCTCGGAAGTGCTGCTATCGCGCTTCCAAAGCTCGTACAGTGCTGCACGCGGTGCCTTGCTGCAGTTTCAGGCGGTGGCCAAGAAGCGGCGCATCTGGTTTGCAAGGGATTTTTGCCAGCCTGTGTATGAGCGCTGGTTGGCTGAGGCGGTGGCTATTGGACGCATTCAAGCGCCTGGCTATTTTAGTGACCCGCTGCTGCGCAAGGCGTGGAGCCGCGCATCATGGTATGGGCCTACTATGGGCATGCTTGACCCTGTAAAAGAGGTTCAGGCCGCAAAGCTGCGTGTTGATTACGGCTTTAGTACCGGCGAACAGGAATCTGCCGAAATCACCGGCACGGAATACGAGGAAAACATTGCACAGCTGCAAGCTGAACATAAGCATTGGCAAGGCAATGGCCTCAATTATCCGCTTCATCAGAATGTAAAGACTGAGGAAGGAGGTGAGAACGATGGTGAAAAGTAAACCATTTTGGGAGATTATCAATAAAGCATCTGAAAACACTGCTGAAATCCGCATTTATGGCGATATCGTCAGCGAAAAGCCTTGGCATGACAGCAGTGGCGATGTTTGCCCTATAGGCTTTGCTGATGCCTTGGCACAGCTGCAGGGCAAGCCGGTTTGTATCCGCATCAACAGCAATGGCGGCAATGTTTTCGCTGCACACGCTATTGCCAACCAGATAAAGTCTTATTCCGGTGATACCACTGTAATGATTGATGGCTTGGCGGCTAGTGCTGCGACGATTATTGCTATGGCTGGCAAAAAAATTCTTATGCCGGTCAATGCTATGATGATGATTCATGACCCTATGGTCTGCCTTGCAGAGCCTGCCAACGCTGAACAGCTGGGTAAGCTTATTGAAATGCTCAAGCCTGTCAAGGCCAGCATTGTGGCTGCCTATAAGGAGCGCTGCAAGCTCAGCGAAAAGGAATTGGAGGGCATGATGAAAAACAGCACCTGGCTTACTGCTGAGGAGTGCCTTGCTAATGGCTTCTGTGACCAGATTCAAGGTAAGGTTGAACCTGTTCTTGACGGCAATGTGCTCGTGGTTAACCATGTGCGGCATCAGCTGAGCAAGGGAGATGCTGACTTAATTAAAAACAAAATCCGCAAAAAGGAGGACAAAACGATGAATGAAAATCTTGTGAACGCCGTTAACACTATTTTGAGTGCTATCGGTATCAAGGCAGGGGAACAGACCAACAGTGCTGCTCCTGCGAACCAAACCACCGCTCCGGCTAATGAGGAGCAAATCCACAATGAGGAAAGAAGCCGCCTGGCTGCGCTCAATGCTTTGGATGATGGCAGTGCTGGCGTGAAGGCTGTAATCAATATGGCCATCAAAGACGGAAAGACTGCTGATGAAATCAAAGAAACCATTGATGCTATCAAAGGTGCTCAGCCTGCAGCTCAGAATTCTGCAGCTAAAAGCTTTATGAATGATTTGATTGACGATCAGGCGAAATCTGGCTCTGGCGATGTAACCGGTCAGCCTGCTAATGGCCTGACTGAAGCAGAGGAAGATGCCCTGCGCACCGAAAACATGGCTAAAACTCTGCAGAATATGTATGGAGGTAATAAATAATGGCATATGTAACCAGTGAAAAAAGCAATGTGGACCAGCTTATTGGCGGTACTGCTGTGGCTGCTCTTACCAAAAACATTACTCTTAAAGGCCTGAGTGCTGAAAAGGCGCTTAAAAGAGGCGCAGTGCTGGCTGTCAGTGAAGGCAAATACCAGATTGTTGATGCTGCATCCGCAACTCCGGCGCTGAAGGTAGCAAACGCTGTGCTGGCCGAAGATGTTGTTGTTGGCACCGGCGATGTAGTTGCTACTGTTTATATTAGCGGCATTTTCAATGCAGAGGAAATGTCTGTTGGCGCTGAATCTGACTCTGTGCAGGCACACGAGGAAGAGCTGCGTGCTGTTGGCATCTACCTGACTCATCTGCAATAAGGAGGAATAAACTATGGCATTTGATATCAATTCTACCCGTTCTTTGCTGGGCGTAATCAATCGTGCATATCCGCCCAATCCTTTGTTAGTAAACACCTTTTTCCCGAACGCGATTACCTATAGCTCTGAATATCTGGATGTGGATTTCAAAAAAGGCGGTCGCTCCATGGCGCCCTTTGTTGTTCCGGGTTCTCAAGGTGTTAATATGCAGCGTGATGGCTTTGAAACCAAATCCTACAAGGCACCGCTGATGAAGCCTAAGCGTGTATTGACTGCTGAACAGCTGCAGAAGCGCCTGGCAGGCGAAAGCGTGTACAGTGGTCGCACTCCTCAACAACGCGCTGAAGAATATCGCGCTGAGGATATCAAGGAATTGACCGATATGTGCACCCGCACCGAGGAATATATGGCTGCAAAGCTGCTGATTGATGGCAGCTACACCATTAACGGTTATGCTGATGATGGCAAAACCCAAAAGATTGACACCATCTCTTTTAACTTTACTCAAAAGCAAACCTTGTCCGGTACCGATACCTGGGATAAGGACGCCTCTGATGCTTACGGTAACCTGCAGGAGGCTTCCAAAACCATTCGCCGCAATGCTGGCCTGACTCCGACTATTATGATGTGCTCTGAGGCTACCAGCAATCTGCTGTTGAACAACAAGAGCATTTATGACAAGCTGCTGATTCCGTCCCGCGACAATGCGGCGCTGATGTCCTTCGCACCTAAGATTCAAAGCCCTGAGGTTATGCGCTTTGGCCTGCTGGGTGCCTTAGGCTTGGAAATGTACACCTATGAGGGTGGTTACATCAACAACGAAGGTGTATTTACTCCGTACCTGCCTGATGATTACGTTATTATCGGCGTTGCCGGTCGTGGCAAGCGCTTGTATGGCGCCGTTACCCAGATGGAGGATGATAAGCAGTTCCACACCTATGAAGGCCGTTATGTGCCTAAGGTTACCATGAACATTGAGAATGACTACTGCTCTATTGCTATGCAGAGCCGTTGCCTTGTTGTTCCTGAATCCGTGGATGACTGGTATGTTATCAAGGTTAAATAAGGAGGCAGCTTATGTATATCCTCGTTAAGAAATTCTCTCTGCGTCATAATAACGTAGTTTATGCAGCGGGCAGTGTTGTCGAGTTGCCTGCAGACGTTGCTCAAAAGCTGTATGATGATGCTCCGGAAGAGTTTGAAATCATTGGCGAGCCTGAGGCAGAAACCACTGCTCCGGAAGATGTTGAAATCATTAGCAAAACTGAGGTTGAAAAGCCTGCTTCTGGCAAAAAGAGTAAAAAGCAGCCTGCTTCTAAATCTATCTCTAAAGAGCCTGCGTGTGATGATGAAGACGCGCTGCCGGCGGTAGATGAAGCCGCAACTGTACAATGAAAGCGCTGAGCTTTAAAGAGCAGATAGCCGCAGACAATGCGGCTGTCTTTCTCAATGAGATGGAGTTTGCGGAGCTGCATGATCTGAACGGTACGGAATGCAAGGCGATTGTGCAGGATATCTCTGTAGCGCAGTCGCTTTCTATCCAAGCCGGTAAGGATGATTATTATCCCGGTCTTTATGGCAGTCAGCTGCAGGTGAATTGCCTGAAGGCAGATTTGCCGGAGGTGCCGGTGTATGGCATGCGGTTTTATCTTGACGATAAAATGTATGAGGTTGAAAGCGTGGGCGATGATATGGGTATATTGACAATCCAACTGGTGGCGAATGACCGATGATTAGCATTGATGCTAAAAATATTGAGTATGCGCAGCAGATGTTGGTCAAAGCACCTAAAGAGATTAACCTTGCAGCCGTAAACGCTATCAATCGTACAATTACAAAGATAAAAACGCAAACTTCTAAATCCATCCGTAAAAACTATCTGGTAAGTGCTAAGAATGTTAAAGGGACGCTGAACATTAAGCGTGCATCACGCTCTAAATTGTGTGGCGTTCTTGCTTCACAAGGCAGTCCCTTGCTTTTGACAGCGTTCCGGGTACGTATCCATAAACGTGCTCCGGTTAAAGTGCAAATACGAAAGCAAGGTGGCGCTAAGTCAGTACCAGGATTATTCCTTGGAGTATCTCGTAATGGTTATAAAGGTGCAATGCAACGTAAAAAACGCAAAGCACGCTATCCCTTGCGCATTCCTTATGGTCCTAGCGTACCGCAGATGTTTGGCGCTGAAAATGTTATTGGCGAGCTTACTCCATTGGCAGAAGCTACGCTGAATGAACGTTTTCTGCATGAGGTAGAATATCGTTTCCAAAAAATGAAGTAAGGAGCTTTTATGACTACAGTTGAATTGATGGATAATCTGGCTGATTATTTACGGTCTGTTGTCGTTGATTACAGTACACAGCAGCCATCCGGCAAGCGCAGTATTAAGGTATATGCCGGCTATCCTCCGGCACGCATGAATGCTGATGAACAGGCATCGTTTATTTATGCTCTTGTTACCTCTGCGCAGGATACTGCGGATGGCGATATGAGTACAGCAACGGTAGAAATTGGCTTCAGTATTTACGATGACAGTGAATATGATGATTGGCGCAGCCTCTATAACATCATGGAGCATGTGCGCCAGCATCTTTTAAAACATCGTTTTATAGCTGACAGACATCGTCTGCTGTTTCCTGTGAAAATTGAAGTGCCAGAAGGACAGCCTGCTCCGCAGTGGCAGGGTAAAATTACTGCAATTTATACTATTGGTCAACCTTATGAGGAGGACATATATTATGGCGAAGAATAAGAAAACAGATAAGCTGATTTATATCGGCCCCAACCTGAGCCGCGGAAGATTACTGCAGTATCAGGTGTTCATTGGCGGTCTGCCTGAGCATTTAGATGCAGAATTCGATGAATTCCCTCAATTGGAGAAGTTGTTTGTTTCAGTAGAACTGCTTAACAGAGCGCTTGAGGAAGTTCAACAAACAGGTACTCCGCTGAATAAGTATTATAAACAAGCTATGGAGGTGTAAAACATGGCATATAAACATGGTGTGTATACCAGTGAGGTTCCGACTAGCGTTGTGCCTGCTGTAAACACTACTGCCGGTCTGCCGGTTGTATTCGGTACCGCTCCGGTACATTTGGCGAGTGAGCGCGCTCAGAGCAACAAACCCATTTTGTGCTACAGTTACGCTGAGGCAGTACAACAGTTAGGCTACAGTAAAGATTGGGCTAAATACACTCTCTGTGAGGTAATGTATAGCCAATTCGCATTGTATAATCGCGGTCCGGTGGTTTTGGTAAACGTATTAGATCCCAAAACCCACAAGAAGAGTACTAGCTCCAAAAATGTTACAGTGACAAACAAAGTTGCAAAAGTAGATGCTCCGGTTCTGCTTGACACTTTACAGATTAAAGCATCTACGGCCGGCTCTGCATTGATTGCCGGCAGCGACTATGAAGCTGCTTATGATGACGATGGTGTATTGGTTATTACGTTGCTTGATGATGGCACTGCAATTGCTGCAAGTAATTTAACACTTACTTATGATGAGATTGATGCTGCAGCAGTAGATGCAGATGATATCATTGGCGGCATCAATGTGAGCGATGGTTCTGTCAAAGGTTTGGAATGTCTTAACAAAGTATTCCCAATTACCGGTCTTGTGCCTGGCATTGTATTGGCTCCCGGCTGGAGTGAAAATCCGACTGTAGCTGCTGTGATGAAAGCTAAAGCTGGCAATATCAACAGCCATTTCAAGGCGATTACGCTTAATGACGTACCGACAGACAGCGTCAAAAAGTATACCGACGTCAAAAACTGGATGAACCAGAACAGTTACAATGACGCTTCTCAAGTGGTATGCTGGCCGATGGTTAAGATGGGCGATGATGTTTATCACATGTCTACCCATGTTCTTGGCGTTATCTCAACTGTTGACAGTAATAACGATGATATTCCTTACGAATCTCCGTCTAATAAAAGCATGCAGATTAACGGCTGCTGCTTAAAAGATGGTACTGAGGTAGTATTGGGTCCAGATGAAGCTGGTTATCTCAACGGCCAGGGTGTTGTTACCGCACTTAATTTTATCGGAGGTTGGAAGTGTTGGGGCAATCGCACTGCCTGCTATCCGTCTAACACCGACCCTAAAGATGCCTTTATCTGTATTCGCAGAATGTTTAACTGGCATGCGCAGACTTTCATTCAAACTTATTGGGCGAAGGTAGATAAGCCGATTAACAAACGCCTGATTCAAACAGTTCTGGACAGTGAAAATATGCGTTTAAACGGCCTTACCGGACAAGGTGTCATTTTGGGCGGCCGTGTTGAATTTCGTGATGATGAAAATCCCGTTACAAATCTTATGGACGGCATCATTAAATTCCACACTTATCTTACGCCGCCTGCCCCGGCGCGTGAAATTGAAAACGTGCTCGAATATGATCCTGCGTATTTTGAAACGCTGTTCAGTTAATTGGGAGGTGAGATAGATGGCAAATGTACCTGAGAAACTGATTAACTTTAAAGTTTACCAAGATGGTAACGATTTGGTGGGTATTGCTGATGTGCAACTTCCGTCTTTAGATGCTATGACCGAAACCGTTAAAGGTGCAGGTATTGCAGGCGAGTTTGACAGCCCGGTGCTGGGGCACTTCGGCAGCATGGAAACAGTGCTGAACTGGCGCACGCTGGAGAAGCGTAACATTATGCTGGCAATGCAGACTGGCGTAAATCTCGACCTGCGTGGGGCGCAGCAGATTTATGACAGTGCTAGCGGCAAGTATAAGGTTGGCAACGTAAAATGCGTTGTGCGCGGTGTACCGAAGAAAACGGAGCTGGGCAAGCTGGATGTTGGCGCGACTACTGGTACTGCGAACACCATTGAAACAGCTTACCTAAAAGTTACCATTGATGGCGAAACTGTTCTGGAGCTGGATAAGTTCAACTACATCTGTAACATTGGTGGAGTGGATTATATGGCTGACGTACGCGAAGCATTAGGCATGGTGTAAAACAAAAAAGCCTCCAGCTGCATGCTGGGGGCTGAATTATAAAAGTTTGGAGGAATGAAAGATGCAAGTAGTTCAATTGAATAATCCTATTATGGTTAATGGCGAAGAAGTTAAGGAAGTTAAATTAGATTTTGAAGCTATCCGCGGTAAAGATTTAATTGCAGCAGAAAAGGAAGTGCGCAAAATGGGCGACACAACTCCGTCTGTGTTTCTGTCCATGGATTTTCAGGCTTTAGTAGCGGCTAAACTGATTGGCGTACCTGTAGAGGATATTTTGGATATGCCTTCTACTGATTTTAAAAATCTGGTGCTGCCGGTGGCAAATTTTTTGCTGGGCTAGGAGTTGAAAACTCTAAGCCCATAAAAGAGTTAGCCGTAAGCCTAGCAATGGCAACATTTACGTCGGTCGAATTTTATTTAAACCTAGGCCTATTTGAAGCGTTGGAGATTGCGAAAATAGTAAATAAAAAGTCCGCTCAGGCGTGAGCGGACAAAAGTGAAATATATAAATCATTAGTTATCTTCAAAAAAATCCTCGTATGTTTCAATAAGAAATTCTATAGTTGCGAAAGGAAAGATCAAAGCTGCACCGAAGCCGATTATAATAATAATAATGTCAATCATGGTAATCACCATCCTTTAATTAATTATACCATATATTCAAGAAAGGGGTGAGTATTTTTGAAGGAATATGTTTTTGGATTTAAACTAGCAGCTGCATTAGAGAGTAACTTTAAAACAGCTTTTTCTTCTGCATCAAATCAGATTCTTCAACTAAATAAAAAAATGCAAGAGCATAGAAGCATAGCCAAAGCTTGTGCTTCAGCTGTAAAACAAGGCTCCCTTGATATAAAGAGTTATAACAATGCCTTAAGTAAGCTCAATCAAAGTTATACGAAGGTTAGCGATAATGCGCAGCGCTATGCAAACATTCAAGGAAAAATCAATCAAAGACGCACGTCAATGGGACAAAATGAAGCCAGTGCAATTAGTTTGGCTGGTGTAGCTTATGGTTTTGCTGACCCGTTAAAACAAGCAATAAAATTTGAATCTGCTATGTCCGATGTGCGCAAGGTTGTAGACTTTGAGACACCTGAGCAGTTCAAGGATATGAATAAGGATATATTAAATCTGTCAAAAAATATTCCGATGACAGCGCAAGGGTTGGCCTCCATTGTTGCTGCAGGTGGTCAGGCTGGTATAGCTAGACAGGATTTACTGGCTTTTGCTGAAGCTGCAGCGAAAATGGGCACAGCTTTTGATATCACAGCTGATGAAGCCGGTGATATGATGGCAAAATGGCGAACTGCCTTTAAAATGAATCAGAAGGATGTTGTTGAACTGGCTGATAAAATTAACTATTTGAGCAACAAAACAGCCGCTTCGGCACCATTGATTTCTGATGTTGTTACACGCATTGGTCCTCTTGGCGAAGTTGGAGGCGTGGCCTCTGGTGAAATAGCTGCTTTAGGTGCCAGCCTTGTAGGTTCCGGTATTCAATCAGAGGTAGCTGCTACAGGTATCAAGAATCTGATATTAACGATGGTGGCCGGAGAGAGCGCAAGCAAAAGTCAAAATGAAGCATTTGAAACTTTGGGTTTTAATGCTGCGGAAATGGCAGTACGTATGCAGAAGGACGCTAAAGGAGCTATTCTTGATGTATTAAAAGCGTTAAAAGGCTTAGACAAAGCAAAGCAGGGAGCTGTTTTACAGAATCTTTTTGGTAAGGAATCCATTGGTGCAATTGCGCCGCTTTTATCCAATCTTGAAGGTTTAGAAAAAAACCTAAGTATGGTGGCTGATGCTGCACAGTATGCTGGCAGCATGCAGGGAGAGTTTGACACAAAAGCAGCGACTACAGCAAATCAGTTGGCACTCATGAAAAATGAGTTTGTTGCTGTTGAAACTGACATTGGTAATGGCATGATACCTGCTTTTAAAAGCATGCTAGAAATTATTTCGCCTTTAGCGGCAGCTTTAGGAAACTTTGCTAGCAAAAACAGTGAGCTGGTTGGTGCTGTATTCGTGGCTAGTGGAAGTGTTGCTGCTTTAGGTGCAGGCTTTAATGCTTTGGCATGGGCAGGCAATGGTATAGTATTAGCCTATAATGGCGTCAAGGGAGCAATGATTGCAGCGCATACTTGGATGATCAAAAATGAGCTTGCAACAAAGCTTTCGACTGTGGCAACAAAGGCATGGAATATTGCAAAGCTAATAGGTATCACTTTAATGCAAACCGGAAACAATCTTTGGCAATTAGCAACTGGCAAAATCACATTGATGACTGCGAAACAAAATATACTTACTGTTGCTCAATGGGCTTTTAACAGCGCTTTGTTGGCTTGCCCGGTTATGTGGCTTGTCGCTGGATTAGCTGCAGTTGTAGCGGCTGGCTATTTGCTGTATAAGAACTGGGATGATGTGACTAAGTTTGGTAGTCAAGCTTGGGAATGGTTTTGTAATAACGTTATTTACGGTGTAGGCTATATGATTGGCTGGTTTGCTACTATTCCCGAACGAGTAACAAGTTATTTTAACAACCTTGATGTTGTGGGTGAAAGTTTCGGTGACAAAGCTTGGAATTGGGGTAAGCTGGCTGTAGATAATATTGTTAATTGGTTTTTAAATATGCCAGATCGTATTGGTAACATCATTTCAAGTATGTGGAATAGAATAAAGCTTGGCTTTAATGCTGGCATGGTTACAGCTGAATCGGAAGTACAGGTCGCGCACAACGCTTTGGGCGGCATCTATGGTAAGGGCGCGTTTCTGACGACCTTTGCTGAGGACAGCGGCGAGTCAGCTATTCCACATACTCCTAATGCGCGTAACATCGGCCTTCTGGCAGAAACAAACCGTATCATGGGCAATCCGTTGGGCGGTGGTGCCAATATTACTGCTACGTTTGCACCAAACATTACGATTCAAGGCGGTGGCGATGAAGGTAAAATCCGCGAGGTGTTGGAGTTGGAGATGGCAAAGTTTAAGAAAATGCTGCAGGACTTGCAGAACCAGCAGAGGAGGTTAAGCTATGCGTGAATTGACTTTAACACCTAAATAGTGTATAATATTATAACCAAAAATGAGCATTTTATTACATTGGGAGGTGCGTATCATGAACGAAAAAATTCAGTATTTGGTGGACAATTTACGAGAAACTAATAAAGAAATTCGTTTTCGTGATAGCACCGAAGATGTCAACAAATTAAGTGATGAAGATAAAGAACTTATTGCAAATCAAGCAACTAATGCTGCTAATGAACTAGTGAATTTCTTCTGGCAAAAGAAAAATGCTCCTTTACGCATTGGTGATATGCTTGATTCGTTAGGGTTTGCTGTGGTACCAGATAATTCGTTTGATGATGATAAATTATCTGGGGTATTAGCTATAGATAATACTGTTGCCATGGAACGATTTAGAAAGATGATAGTGCTCAATAATAGAGACAACATTGGACATCAGCGCTTTACAATCGCTCATGAACTAGCTCACTATATTTTTGACGCATTACCAAATCAGAAATATTATGAAGCTTACTACAGAACGGACGACAAGAAAAACAATGAAATTCGTGAGTATCGAGCAAATAAATTTGCAGCAAATCTACTGATGCCTAGAACTATTTTTGAGTCAAGGTATAAATTTATTGCAAGTCAAATCAAAGATGCACAAAAAGTAAAATTTATATTAAGTTTGGATTTTGGCGTTTCCGTTACTGCAATAAATAAACGCATTGAAGAACTGAATTTAGAAGCAAATAGCATATTATGACGGTGATGAATTATGATGAAACAGTAAAAAATATTACTGCTAAAATTATCAAGAAATATAGTAAAGATAGTCTTGAGGTGTTAAGTAGTCCCAAATTCAATGATGAAAATACTTCTTTTGTCAGTAATGATGTTGTGAGTATGGAAGCTCATAATGAAAGTTACACAAATATCTTAAAAGCTTATAGCGAAGAACTTGAAGGCAACATAAGATTTAAAAACAAGTGCAAAGAGTGTTTCTTTTATTTATGCGTTGGAGTAATGGGCAGTATCTGCATTGCTTTGATTGCAGTGTTAGGGACTATAACCTATATGACTTTTAAGTATCAGCATCTTACATTCCAGATCAATAATATAGTTGCTGTTATTACTGCTATCGGAACAGCATTCGTTTCTTCTTTTTTCATTATTCCTAAGATCATTACGAAATATCTGTTCAATCGTAAGGAAGAAGAAAATATGATGAACATTATACAGAATATCCAAAAGCATGATTTGACAATCAGGCAGGACATCAAAGATTTTAGACAAAATAATAATCCAGCAGACTTTTAATAAAGCCTTGACCTAATCGTCAGGGCTTTTTCTATACCCAAAATCATACAAGCCGCCCGAAAGTCTAGCCATAATGACGGTAAATGGACTGGACTTCAGGCACAACAAAGGCTAGGTAGTATTGTATAATTAAATTGTTCGATAGACGAAAAAAGTACTTGACTTTTTGTCACACAAGAATTAAAATAATGGTGTGACAAAAAAGAGAGGTGAAAAAAGTGAGTCCGCGAACAGGTAGACCTAAATCTGATAATCCTAAAGATATAAGATACAGTATTCGTTTGGATGTTGAAACGGAACAATTATTAGCTCAGTATTGTTCAGAACACAATATCACAAAAGGTGAAGCTGTACGTCGAGGGATACAACTGCTTTTAGGTATAAAAAAATAGAACATCGCCCCGTCGCTAAACAATGGCGATGTTCTGTTTGCACGAGAGTTTCCTCTCATGGAATATTGTAACATGGGGGGGAACATCTTTCAAGTAAAAAATTGGAGGTGTTCCATATGAACGAATTACGTATTTTTAATAACGCTGATTTTGGTGATGTTCGCACCGTAGAAAAAGATGGAAACATCTGGTTCGTTGGTAAAGACGTGGCGGAGGCGTTGGGTTATGAACGCCCTACGAAAGCTGTGCAAGACCACATAGATGAGGAGGATAAGGATGTAGTCCCAATTCAGGATTCCATCGGGAGAAAACAAAATACACCTATCATCAACGAATCAGGCTTATACTCTCTTGTGCTTTCCAGCAAACTTCCATCTGCAAAAGCTTTCAAACGTTGGATAACGTCAGAAGTCATTCCTTCCATACGCAAAACTGGTAGTTATAACAAGCCGTCAAAACAGCCAACAACACAACAGGAGCAGAGGGCGAAAGCTATGCTGCTGAACGCACAGAGCAGGCAGTGTAAGTTGTGGCTGCGTTTGGCGGAAACAACGGATTTACCTGATTATAAACATATCTGCCAGCAAAAAGCAGCGGAGGTACTGGCTGGCTCTCCTGTACTGCCTATGCAGAAGGCAGAAAAGAAAACACTTTCTGCTACGGAGATTGGAAAAATTTTGGGCATCACGGCGCACAAGGTGGGTATGTTGGCTAATAAATTCGCTTTAAAAAGCGATGCTTACGGCAAGTATTTTTATGATAAATCTCCAAACAGCAATAAGCAGGTAGAAACGTTCCGCTATTATGAAGATGCTGTGGAGAAATTTAAGGAGATTCTGGAAAGCGGTGCTGCAAAATGACTGCTTTAGAAGCTTATAAGGCGTTACCGTTTGAACAGCGTGAGCTAGTTGAGCGGATTGAATATAACCTGGATATAGCCGACCAATGCTTTTCAACTATTAAGGCGATGCTTCCAGATAAAGAAGTAGTTCTTATGATGCTTATGGATAAATACGCTGAAAGTATGCATTCGCAAATGCAGGCGAAAGAAGAATTGGAAAAGGCCGGATATAGTGAAGTGCAGATTTTAAACTTGCGTCAGGGATATTGCGGCGAATAAAATAATTTTATGGCGAAAGCCGCTTACAGTAGATGTAGGCGGCTTTTGTCATACATAGATTGGAGTGATGAAATTGACAAATACCTACACAACTACCCAGGGCGACATGTGGGACTTAATTGCCAAGCGCTTGTACAATGACGAAGCATCACTAAATGTCCTGCTGGAAGCAAATCAGCAATACGCTGACATTGTTGTTTTCCCAGCAGGGATTGTGTTGGAAGTGCCAGAGTACAATGCACCGGTAACATCTATGCTGCCACCATGGAGGCGTTAAAATGTTTAAGCTGAATGCAAGGCGATGCCTGGTAATCATTAAATACAATGATAAAGATATAAGCACGGACCTGCAGCAATATCTGAAGAATGTAAGCTACACTGATAACATGTCCGGCGAGGCAGATGATCTGCAGCTTACGCTGGAGGATAAAGCTGGTTTGTGGCAATCATCCTGGATGCCGGAAAAGGGCGCGACGCTGGACGTTAGCGTAAAGCTGATTAACTGGCAGAGCATCGGTGAGCAGGTTGTACGTTTTGGTTTGTTTGAGATTGATGAAATTACCATTAGCGGAATGCCTAGCGAGGTGCAAATCAAGGCTGTGAGCGTGCCGGATAACAACAATCTTCGTGGCGCTGAACGTACACGCAGCTGGGAAAAGGCTGAGCTGAAGCGCATTGCTAATGATATTGCGACGGAAGCAGGCTTGACGCTGTATTACGATGTCAAAGAGTATAATCCTGTTATAGATAGGGCAGAGCAGACGGAACAGTCTGACCTGTCCTTTTTATATAAGCTGTGTGCTGACCATGGCCTGGCTCTCAAAATCTGCGATAAGCAAGTTGTTATTTTTGACGAAGCAGATTATGAAGCGGCTGAGGCTGTGGCGCTGGTGCCGAAGCCCAAGGCTAGTTATTCTGCTGCTAGCCTTAAGGTGCTGGATATGCTGAAAAGCTACAGCCTGCGCAGCAAGGTGCGCGATGTGTATAAGTCCTGCCACGTTAAGTACCAGGACAGCAGCACTAAGCAAAAAATTGAGGCGACATTTACTGCTCCTGATAAAAAGATAGGCAAAACACTGGAAGTCAATGAGCAGGTCGCCAGTATTGCGGATGCAGAGCGTCTTGCAAAGAAGAAGCTGCGGGAAAAGAACAGCGATGAGGTTACCGGAAGCCTCAGCTTTTTAGGTAATCCGGAAGTGGCGGCTGCTGTGAATATCCAGCTTAGCGGTTTTGGTGCTTTCGATGGCAAGTATATTATTACTAAGGCACAGCATGATATTAGCAGTGGCTACACAACGAGTATTGATGTGAGGAGATGTTTAGATGGATATTAACCAAATAAAAAACTTGATTCGCATTGGTACAGTATCGGCGGTCAATGGCGAATCGTGCAGCGCTCGCGTTGCATTTGAGGATAAGGACAATATGGTGAGTGCTGAACTACCAATTATAACCATAGGCAGCAAGCAGACGAAAGGCTATTGGCTGCCTGAGGTTGGCACCCAGGTGCTGTGTATCTTCCAACCGAATGCAAGTGGCAGTGGCATTAGCAAAGGCTTTGTTATAGGAGCTTTTTATAGCACGCAGGATGCTCCGGTGGAGAGTGATGCTAGCGTGCGCAGCATTACATTTGCCGATGGCAGCTTTATCAGATATCAAAATGGGAATATCGAGATAAATGCCACGGGGAAGTTAGTGCTTAAGGGGGCGACGGTGGAGATAAATTGAGGAATGTAAATAAAATATTTTATTAATAATATAGTTATCCACTTCAAATCATGAGACGTAGATGTTATAATAAAAGTGAGATTAGGGGGCATTTCAAGCTATTAGCTCCTAATAGGAGGGCAGGAGGAGCTTGGTAGTAAAAAATAGAAATAATAGAATACCTGAAGATGTTCTCGCAAATGATACACCTACTAAATATGCCCATTTAGGTTGGAGAGTATTGTGTACTTTTTTATCGTGGGTCTTATTAGGCCAAAGTATAAGTGCAGGTAGTACGTTTTTCGCTTCGGTAGCTGTGTTTGTTTTACCACTGTTACTTGATTATTACAAGTATACTACTACACATAAAGCAAGAAAAATTATTAACTTATTTGCAAAAGGCGTGAACTGGTTATTTTTAATGTGTGCATTTTTAGGCATGGCGGGGATTATTGTAATAAGAAATCAGGATAATGAACTAATAATAGAGACGGCAGAAACATTTGTGTTTCATAATTGCTTTATTACGGATGTAAAAATATTTTGGACTTCAATGGTTTTGTTAGTATTTATTTGTTTAGTAGATTGGTGTGCTAATGTAACTACTTTAGAATCTAATATAATCAATAGCAAAAAAGAAAGGAAGTGATTGATATGACTATTAGATTTTGGGCAATTATATTAGTTATGTTGTATGCTTCTGTTTGCTTAGGCTTTTTTATTAAATTGAAATATTATGAAGTGCAAAACAATAAAATAAAGTGGTCTATTTTAGGACCTTTTTTTATTATGGTATTTGCTACTATTGTAGCTTGGTCCTACACTAAGGAAAAGAGTAAAAAAAATAAAATTTCAATCATTGCTAAAGCCTTAATTATGATTAATTTGGTGAAAATAAATATACAATGTTTCCCTGCTTTAATGGGTTTTTTGGCTGATGGACTTAGGCGCTTAGAATCTAGTCGAGTTGTAAAAAGTGAAGAAACTAAAATTAAACAAGGGAAACATGCATTTACTAAAAAATCTTATGAGTTATATGATGATGTTGGCACTTTTGCGTTAACATGATATTGGCTTTTCTCAAGCCGCTTACATTAGTAGGCGGCTTTTTTGTATACAAAAACCCCGCCATTGTGGCG
>ENA-OPWL01000255-OPWL01000255.1-human-gut-metagenome-genome-assembly--contig:-NODE-255-length-29420-cov-18.177184_pt1 | contig 29420 bp, 40 predicted proteins | sample MGYA00241508_ERZ502008 | MGnify/ENA primary metagenome ERZ502008 (study PRJEB25962, sample SAMEA2043046) | human gut metagenome | biome: human gut; feature: human-associated habitat; material: faeces... | reverse complement strand
GTGTTACTTTATAGAGAGGACACAAAAATGTACCAAGTTATTTTTTAATCATTACATGATAAAGATGCAGAGATTGCTAAATTAAAAGAACTGTTGAAAAAGGAAGATGTTAAAGGGCAACCCCAAAAACCAACAGTGCCTCCAGTATCGAACCCCGACAAAAAGACACCAGGTTCCGCAAAGGATGCTTTTATCAACAACTTAACTTTATTTGTTCCACATTTGAATTCTTTATTAGGTAATGCCTATAAAGAGGAAACTTGGACAGACATAATTATTGGCATTAATAATGATGAACTAACAAGTTTATGGAAAAGAGTGCATTCAAGACCAGAAGCAATGCTGCGCTTGTTGGCATCTTGGGGTATATGTCCGGATAGATGTATGGAATTTGTTGCTAGTAAGGCAGAATGCGACAATTATGATTTAGCAGATGGTGGGTATATAATTCAAGGTGAACATTATGTTGTTGTTTCTAATAGTTGGATTTATACAACTACAGAAAACAATCAGACAATCAAAAAAATCATCTTAAAAGGTGAGGCCAAGAAAAAGTAATGAGTTCGACAATTAATTCTTATAATGTTTGTTTTTTAGGTAGGACAGGCAATGGAAAAACGAGTCTGGTAAATGCACTATGGAACACGCATTTTCCAACAGATCCTCTTTTGCCATGTACAAAGGAGTTGTATTGTACAACAATTTTGCTACCTGACAATTCTGAGTATGAGGGGATTTCTATTTATGATACTCCAGGTATCGGTGAATTTTCTTCAAATAGTAAATATGAAAGATATTACCAGCATGCTATTAGTCTTGCAGATTGCATAGTTTTAGTTACAACATTTGATAGAACGGATGCACCTGCGCAGCGACTGCTAAAGTCTTTAAAACCTTTTTTAAAGCAAGATAGTACAGTGCGTTTTGTTGTTGCTTTAAGCCACATTGATTCTACAATCATTACAGATGCAAATGCGAATTATATCCCTTGGGATGATGAACGCAATGTACCAACTGAAATGTGCTTAGCAAATATTAAGGAGCGTGAAGTGTTAATTCATGCACGTTTTGACAATAAATTCTTACCATTCAATGTCATTCCAGTATGTCCTGTTCGTCAGTATGGCTTGGAAGCTTTGAAAGATGAAATTATTAATAATTTAAATTAATTGAGGTTATGAACGAAGTAAAAAATGAATCTCGAAACAACGAGAAATTTTTGATTCAAAAATTATTCGATAAGATTTTTGAAATGGGAAACGTATCAGAAACAGACAAGAAAACTGTCAATGATGCATTGAACAAAGAGTTACTTGAGAAGCCATTCAGAGTGGCAGTTATTGGTCAGTCAGGTGTAGGTAAATCAACAACACTGAATGCTGTTTTTGGTTTGTCAAACTACACATCAAACATAGCAGAGGGAACAACTGAAATCCAGGAGAAAATCTTTCCTATGCGTAATGGTTTTAACTTGTCCATCTACGATATGCCTGGCTTGAACAATGACGTGGATAAGGATGAGGAATATGAGAAGTTATACAAGCAAATTCTGCCTAATTGTGATGTGATTGTTTATATTATAAATGCTCATTCAAAGGATTTCGGTGAAGATTGCCGTATATTAAAAGAGATAGTTCTTCCTATTTGCAACACAAATGAGGTTCGGGAGAACCTAATCTTAGCTGTAAACAAGATTGATACTATTGGTGAGAGCATCAATCCTACTGATCCAGAATTGAAGTGGAATGTTATAGACAACTTACCAACAGAAAAGTTAAAGTCTGCCATAAAGGTTAGACTTAATGACATTACAGACAAGTTAATTGATGAGAATCTCATTGGTAGCAAAGATGCATTAACCAAGGATCAAATCGTCTTTTACTCAGCGGTATTCAACTATAATCTAAGAGATTTCGTTATGGCGATAACTAAGGCTGGTAAAAGAGGATGGATTTGGCCTGCTACCGTCGGATTAGAAGTCGTTGGACAACACAGTTCTGCAAAATTATAGTGAAAGAATAGCCAACCATAAGGTATAACAAACTATTTTGTCAGAAAGTTACAACGCAAGAGTAAATATAGAGACCAAGTTAAAACATTTCTTGGTCTCACTTGTAAATTATAAAAAGTCAATGTGTAATTATGACAACTGAAGAATTAGAAACATACAACAAACTGACTTCGGAACAAATGTCAGTTTATGATTTTACAAAAGGCCAACATCCTAATTGGAGTCATCAGCAAATAATGGCAAAAATGTCTATAGGTTGTGTAATTGATGATAAAATTGGCAATGGAGGTGGAACAGTAGAAATTAAACCAGATGACCCTGCTTTTATGCAGGAGGTTTTAACAGGGGCAAAACGTATTTTGAGTGATCTTGGTTGCGTTGCTGGAGACATAATCAATCTAATTGACAACGCATTAGGAATGCTTGCGAATATTATTGACGCAGGTATAAACTATGTTGGTGATAAGCTAAAACAATTTTGGAATTGGCTAAATGGATAAACTATGGAGAAATTTGACATTATAAAAGAGAAGCATCCTAATTGGAGTGATGAACAGATTTGGTCTGCTGTCAGTTTAGATATGGAAGCAGATAGAGTGATAGAAGAAAAGGGAGAAATCAACCCTGACGACCCTGACATTATTGAAGAGATTATACGAGGGGCTATGGAATGGCTTGATGATGCTCTTCCAATGATTATGGAAAAAGTTCGTGATCTCTTTAATGCGCTTCTTCAAAATATTGGAAACTGGTTGAGAAAAGGAATGGAGTATGTAATGGATTTTATTGGTAATTGGTTCACTTATGGCTTCTAACAAATGGACACCTGTCTATGAATACAAACGAACATTCATGGAGAATGTTTATATGTGTTTTTTATTTTTACTAGCCTATTTCATTTTATGTGGTGGAATTATTTTAATAACATCAATAAATAATATAATAGCAGGTAGTATTTTGGGGATATTTGCTATATGCTTATTTGTTTTGTCTTATTTAGAATATACCCTTCCTAATAGGACAAAAAATAAATGGCGTGATAAAGGAGTTGAATATTTTAATAGAGGTTTTATTCCTGGGTATATTTCTTTAAAAACAGGAAAGAATCTGATTGGGTTATATGAAAAAAACACCTTCCTTTTTGAACCGATATACAATGAAATCAAAAGGAGTGAAAATTTCTTACTAATAAAAAATATCGAAAACAAATGGGGCGTATATAATATTCAACTATCTAAATTTATTCTTCCCTGCGAATATGTTTCTCTAAAGGAAAAAGACGGGGGAAACCTATTAGCAGTAAAAGACAGAATTCGTTATGAGTTTTCGCCATACGGCTCAATTGTCTGTAAGGAAAATCTAATGGACAAATTTACAAAAAAAATGGAAACTTTAGTAAATAATTAAATTATTAGAAAAATGGAAAATCAGAAATTTAATGAATTAAAAAAGAAACATCCGGATTGGAGTGATGAGCAAATCTGGACAGCATTGAGTTTAGATATGGAAACAGATGCTGTCATTGAAGAGAAGGGCAAGGATGTTGACCCTAATGACCCAGATGTTATAAAGGAGATTTTGGATGGTGCAAGAAACTGGTTAGAAGAAGTCTTACCTGAAATTTTTGCCAAAGTTAAGGTTTTCTTTGATAATCTTCTTTCTACAATTGGTGATTGGGTAAGTAAGGGATTAACTTTTGTAGTTGATGCTATAGCAAGACTTTTAAACAAAAAGTAACTTCTTGCAGATAGATAATATAAAAGTTGGAGCAGAACAATTTATTTATTATTCTGTTCCAATTATAAAAAGGTTATAGTATGACGCTTGAAGACCAAAATACATATAACAAATTATCTCCTCAAAATAAAGAATATTATAACTTTATTCTTAAACAGCATCCTACATGGACGCATGAAAAAATAATGATAAAGATTGGAGTTGATGATAAGATTGGAGGTATTTTAGATAGTGAAGGTGCTGTCGATATTGACATAAATGATAAAATGGTTCAAAAAGAGATACTGCAAGGTGCCAAACACTTTTTGTTGAGTATTGGCTGTGTTGCAGATGGAATTATCTCAATCATTGATAATGTGCTTGATTTGTTGGGACGAATTATAGATGGTACAATTGGTTATGTCGAAGATAAGTTAAGGAAATTTTGGAATTGGCTTAATGATTAATTTAGATTAGATATGACCCAAGAATCGCTTAATCAATTATGGGCATTTGCCAATGCCAACGATGCCATGGCTATGGCCTATATCGGTGTCATCGTATATGAAGGACGAGGTGTAAAACAAGACACACGGCAAGGATTGGCTTGGTTGCGCAAAGCAGCCAATGCCAATGTTCTGTATGCCAAAGACCTCTTGCAGTATATAATTCATGTGACAGATGAAAATACTAACATTTCCCAAAATTTTCTTTTGTCAACAAATGCTGTTCAACAGTTAGAACTTTGCGTTCAGCAGAATAGTACGTATGCAATGGTCTTTCTTGCTGAGATTCAATATATAGGTGCTGCATTTGTCCAAGACAAAGCAAAGGCAATTGAATATCTCACAAGGGCAAGCCAATTAGGATGTATATTGGCGAAAGAAATCTTGACCGATTATCAATTAAGGGAGTCTTCGCTTAGTAACAATTCGTCAAGTCCCTTTGATGTTTTCAAGAGACCAAACAGGGATTTCTTTTTGTCAAGAGGAAGAAACGAAAACTTTAGGGAAGGAAGCAATGCCAAAGAGCATTCCTCTGAGCAAAGTCATAAAGAAGACCACATGAAAGAACTGAATGAAATGATAGGTCTTTCACGTGTAAAAGAAGAAGTTGCATCCTTGCGTAATTTCGTTCTTGTACAAGAGCAGCGCAAACGTCAGGGTTTGAAGTCTAACAATGTTTCATATCATTGTGTTTTTTCTGGTAATCCTGGCACAGGAAAGACTACCGTGGCAAGAATTGTGGCTGGTATCTATAAGGACTTGGGCATTCTAAAGAAAGGGCATCTTGTGGAAGTACAACGTTCAGATCTTGTTGCTGAGTATGTCGGACAGACTGCAACAAAGACGAATGCTAAAATTGACGAAGCCTTGGATGGAGTTCTCTTCATTGACGAAGCATATACTTTGGCTGAAGGTGGACAAGGCGACTTTGGACAAGAAGCTATCAATACACTTCTAAAAAGGATGGAAGATGACAGAAATAGACTTGTTGTAATTCTTGCTGGCTACAGCAATGAGATACAGCATTTCATTGATTCCAATCCTGGTTTGCAATCACGCTTCAACAGATATATTCACTTCGACGATTATAGCTACGAAGAACTATTGCGGATTTTTATCTTCAATTTGAGCAAGAATGATTTTAAGATTACGAGGGATGCTTTCAACGCTGTAGGAGGTATTATCAAGGAGCAGATAGCCAATAAAGATTCCAAGTTCGGTAATGCACGTTACATACGTAACATGTTTGAAACGGTCATTATGAAACAGGCAAATCGATTGGCATCCTGCAAGAGGACTCCCTCTAAAGAAGAATTGATGTTAATAACTTTGGAAGATATTGCATTATGAGTTTCAAAGGTACTTTTTCACGATATACATCAAATAGATTACATGGTTGTGTATTGATAAGCTTTTCGCTTAAATGTACGAACCTAATGTTTGGTGAGACAATAGATGTAGGCATTTTCCCTTCTGATGGTTCTCAACCATGGTACTATCGTAGTTTGAAATTTAAGGCAGGACAAACTTACGTTTTTAACTTTGATAGCATAGATTGGAACTGGTATCAAGGAGATTATGTTGCAATATTAGGAGCAGGTAACAAAATTATTCAAAAATGGGTGTTACAGCTAAAGGAATACGGTCCAGGCGAATGCCCAGATTGTCACGGTACGCATAAGTGCCGTCATTGTAGAGGAACGGGATTCGTTAATCCCGCTGGAACCAGAGATTTATGGGAACAGGTAATTTGTCCAAAATGTGGCGGAACGGGCATCTGCCAAACTTGTGACGTTCCAAAAAGGTCTCCTCGTTTTGGTGGTCCTCCTACAGGTTTGCATCCATTTTAAATCGATAAGAATATGAGTTTCAAAGGACAATTCAATTGGATTCAGAGTATGCGTCAAGGTGGACGTAAAGCTATATCTTTCACTTTGACTTGTACGAACCTGTTTAAGAGTGAGACTTTTGATGCGGCTATCATTGACAGTACAGGACAACAGCAACCGATGCTGTTCTCGCAATTGTCATTAGGCGCAAAAAAGTCTTTTCGTTTTGATATGGACACAGTTGGTTGGGATTGGTGTCAAGGTGATACTTTTGCCGTTTTGGACAAAAATGGACAAATGGGCAAAGATAACAAATGGACTTTGAACATACATGTGCCAGCTCCTGGTGAGTGTCGAGACTGTCATGGTACTCACAAATGCAAGCTCTGCAATGGTACGGGTATTGCTACCAACAACTATACTCATGAAATATCTTCATGCGAAGTATGTCATGGTACAGGTATATGTCAAACTTGTTATGTACCATTAAGAAATGTAGTTAATCCAATTGCGACATTTCAGCCGAATTCAAACATAGAATATAGATATAATAGTACATCCGCTGATTCTTCTAATCAAGAGGCTGCTAAGCAAAGAAAAATCGCAGCCTTACGACAGAGAATACAAGAGTTGCAAGCAAAAGTTGAAAGAGCTGATTGGGATGAGAGAATGATGAAACTTAGGGGGACTGATTTGTCATCCAGAACGGTTTATATGTCGCAAGTAAACCTTAAATATCAGTACGAAAGACAATTGAGCGAGTTACAATATAAACTTCAGCAATTGGAGAATCTATAAACTTAAGAATTGACAATTTGCTATAGAGTTAAAAACGGAGTTTTTAACTTATAAATACTAATTATGTTTGATGAATTTGACATTGACATTTTAGGTTTCTTGCAAAAGAAATTAGCTAAGAAAGCATTTAAAGAAGGGAAAGAATTAGCTGATATATACGCTACGGAAGCTAATAACAACAAACTGAAAAAGGCTCTTGAAGAGAAATACCATAACGCTTCGTCAGATGCGGAAAAAAGAGTCTATAAGAAAATGCTGCAAGAATTGTAAGTCCAAACTACTCACAAAAAAGTAATGTTATGTGGTCGCAAATAGTGTTTAGAATATTTTCAATAATTCTATTGGCTTGTTCTTTTGAGTATGTCCTTTTTACTCAACAGATTCCTTGGAACTGGATAGATTGGATATTAGTGTTTGTAGTACCAATCATTACTGTAGTTAGTATTTGTGGAGAACTTAACTACACTAATGATAAATATACACGAACACACAATATAATATGATTATGATAGAATTTTCAGAAAAGGTTACTGGATTTATAGGCTAATTAATGCAATCATATGTATATGCTTATTTTGGAAACTACATAACGAAAGTATCATATTACCAATATCACAAGTTTTTCAAGATAGAGCATTAGTCGTTATAGGCTTATTTGCAATACTAAATTTTTATTATTGGTTGCTTGGTTTGCTCTCTGTTTTTTGTTCTTTATATGTATGGAGTAATTGCAATCTTAGTGGTTGGTTGCAATATATTACAAGTATAGGAATCATCGCATTAGGAATTATTATTATGTTTATAGTCGCAAATAGAATTAATAAATTCCGATGGGAACAGGTTCATGCTAGACAGAAAATAAGAGAACTTGAAAGGAAGAAAGAGGAACTTGAAAAAGAAAATGAATTTATGATAAGAGAGCTTTTAGAAAAACATAAAAGTGAACAAAAATGGTGGAAATTTTGGAATTGACAGATGTTAATTATACTTCAAGAATTATAATTAACATCAGAGTATAAAACCGATATAACTATTATGTAAGTAAGTTATGATAAAAACTATAAAGGATGCCGTTGAGAGATACGGAGAAGATATTTACAACATTGTCAATAACTCACCTTCAAGAAGTAATGCGTATTTTCGTGGATTGGAACTTGGAGGTCCTGTTTTAGCAATACTCTGTGCTGTTTGGTGGGACAGCAATAATGGAAATAATGATGGAATACCACCAACATCGGGAATGTTACTCCAATAACCTTTAAAAAAAGATATACAATGGATAAAAATAATGGTATAATAATCACGTTATCCATTATCTTTGGCGGATTGTTTGCTTGGATTATGGGTTATACCGAATGGTGGCAATGGCTTTTGAGTATAATTGTTATTGGTATCATTGTATATCTTATCGTTGGCATTTTTATGTTTATAATCACAATAGTCACGCTATTGATGCTATACAAATATTGGCAAAACAACAAGAAAGCCATAAAGTTCAAACTTTATGTTTTATGGGAAAAATTGTGGAGACCTTTTTCTTCAATAGAAGAAGTACAAGATTATGTGCGTTCAACATATAATCTTGAGTAATATTGTATTATCCCCCGACCTAACCTATTAAAACAATCATTCTATTAAGCACAAATTATATATTAAGTATAAATAATAATTTTATCGACTATTATGGATAAAAGAGATATTTATTGGTGTCTTTCCTCCGAAGGATTATATTCTATGGCTACATCACATTCAGGGATGGTGTTTTCTCAAATCGAAAATCGTCTATCCAAATATATAGTTGGGAAATTGGTAAAATTGGCAAAAAAACGTGAATGTGAAGAGTGTATAGAGTACATTAAAAACAATGAACAAAATCCAAATCAATTACAAATTGCCATTTTTGACTTGCTTATGCGCGAATATGTTTGGCATATGGGAGAGGCTGTATATAAAAATAAAAATGACTTAAAGCAGAGTTTTAGATGGTTCGGTGCTGCTCTACCTGTACTGTTTGGTAGCGTGAATGAGAAAAGGCTTGATAATTACATAAAAGAGATGGGAAAATTCTTTATCAACGTTTATAAGGAATTAAACAATTTCTCTTATATTATACTTACCAACCTTTTGGAGCCTTATAATATTATAAATGAAATAGAGTACCAAAAACTATGTACGCTTTTTATAAAAGGCAATCATGTCCAATTTGAAAACATGAAAGCACCTTTAGGACATAAGTACGAAGGAGAAAAGTTGATAGATATTATATTGGGAAAAAGCAGAGAAGAAACGGCAGCATATTATAGTTCACATTACAATGGTTACAATTCCTTATCATCAGGGTTTAAGGGAGATTATCCCAATTATTTCTTTAATACAATACCCGATGAAATTATAGGTGAGGAAGACATATATTTATATTGAGTACTCAATTCAAATATATAGCTATTTTTATAGCAATTTTGTCTCAAAAGCAGAATCTTCATAAGTACCATAGATAGGCACCGTAACCAACATAGATAGAAAATTATCTCAGTCACTTAGCTCCCCTAACCAAGTTACTTACGTTTCCCCAATAGAGAAAAGACAATGACAGAATACGACCATCAGCAGTGGATGAAATACATGCGCCGCCATGAGGCAAATGTATTCAATGCCATCTTCTATGACAAGGAAGAAGTCACAGAAGATGACATTCAGCGTATCATTGCCGATGTGGCAAAGTTCTTCGACTTACCTACACCCGAAATAAACGGCAAATGTGAATCATTTGCAGAAGTGCTGATGGGCGACAAAGCTGGAGAATGTGAGTTGTCATACAACTTGGAAATGTTGAAGAAAGTAGGCATTAACAACAAGGATGCTTTTACACTGTGCTTCGTGCATGAGATGGCGCACCAGACACTATATAGACATCAGTTTATGCTGTTTTGTAGTGAGAGGTGGATGCAGGAATTAGCAGCAGACCTTACGGCAGGGCTTTATGCAGAACGACATCATTTGGCAACAGGAAAGTTTAAATATGCTCTATCTACACAAAAATACAGCATCACCCATCCTGATGGACGTTTGAGAAAAGAGATAGTTGAATGTGGACGGCATTATTTGGAGCAACAGTTTGTGGATGGTGAAAAGATGATGAGTTTGGTGTTACAGATGATGCCGTCTTTCGTCTTTACTCACAAGAATGAACTTAAAAAAGACTGGTATCAACTGCTTGATGACTTGGAGGCTCCGTCACAAGCTCCCATACATTATAACATAGAAGATTTGCCTGGCAGCAATCTGATAAAGCAAGCCGTCTTGAAATATAAACAATCAAAAGCACAATAATATGAAGTTGATAGATAATGCCCCAATAGACAAACCTTGTATAGGTGAGTTGATAGAAGAGAAATGTGCCGTTGGACAGTTTGACGATAACTGTATCTACCTGATAGCAGATGCCCAAACGGACATGGGTAAGAATGCAGTGGACATCATGGAGCAGTACAAGCAACGAATGGACAATGATGACTACTACAACACATACGAGTTGGAGGTTATTCAGAATGTAGAATTGAAGAACCACCTAAAGATAAAAGAACGTGTGGAGCAATACGGTGACAATCTCTTGATACAGTTATCCTCATGCAACGAAGAAGGAAAGAAACGCTTTATCGTTGCCAAAACTGATTCTGAAAGATTGTTCAGCAATCTTGGTCTCATGATTTATGCAGCGGAAAGAATCGCTAAGTTTGAGATGGTTGCATTGCTACGCTCATTCGTAGAGGACAATACGGATGAATTTGTAGAATTGGCAAAGAATGCCATCAATGATAAGCATTTCCAATCCAACTACTTTGCAGGACTGGCAGAGCAATCGATGCATCCGTCATTTGGCATGGCTGCTTCCACGGCTTCCATTAAAGAACGATTGGAAATAAAAGGAGTCATCACACACAAGCAAAGATTAGAAATGTATGACCACCTTTTGGATAATCTCAAAAGGTACCATAAGACCCATGACCCGAAGATTGAAGCTGAACTTGATTTCATATTCAGCATCATAGACCCTGTGACAATGCGAATGTTCTTTTTGAAACAGTCGCCCAAATTACAAGAGAAAATGAATGATTTTGTCAATCCGAAACGATTGGCAGAAGCGTCCACTATGGATTTGGAGATCTGCAAAGCAAAAAATGTAGGAGTAAAGCGTAAGAACGATGGTCATTATCGCCTCTATCTTAGCAGAGACGATGAAAGGCTGATGGTTCATTTCAGCCGTAGTGCAGGTTTTGTACTTTATCTCATCTATCTCATAGACCGTAAGAAGAATGGCGAGAAAGTGGATACGCTGAACATTGTGCAGTATAAGCAACTCTTTGGCAAATTGTATGAAATGGTATATGGCTATAATGGCGAGACGGTATTTACAGATATGGTGAAGAACTATAATGCCGAAGGTGAAATGCGTCAAAAGGGATTATATACCGTACTGAAAAGCATTCGGGAGGATGTAGGTAACACCTGTGAAAGAATGCAAGAGCCAACAGAGCCATTCCTACTACAAGACACAACAGCACATCTTGCAGTGTTGCCAGAACACATCATTTTACCAGATGAGATAATGGCATTAGTTTAGTGTTAAAATTATTAAAACATCACTTCTAACATATTGATTATCAAAGATAAAATAATACATATACTGTTCACATAACAAAGAACGGCTTACCTGTCAAAATTCCCCGACCTTTGCATTGGAAATTCCGATGTAAAGGTCGGTTTTTCGTATGTATAAACTAAAGAATTTTGACAGGTATGAAGACAAACGTTTTTACAACAAAAGAGACTATCTTCGGACAAGTAGAGGTTGTGCGCTTGGAGATTGAAAGCAAGCAAAAGAGACTTTCAGCAAGTGACGAAGAACTGGTGCAGAAGATATGGGATAAGGTTGTTGCTGACAACCGTGAGTTTGCCACGGAAAAGGAACAGCTCCGCTATCTGAGTGCATTGACACGTGAGTTGGTATGGCAAGAAGCCAATACAGAGGAGTCTGCTGAAATCATAAGTCGTTTGAAATTAAACGACCAATTGTTTGCGCAAAAGTTCTTCTACGGAACGAATCCATACGGATGCAACATCAGCCGTTTCCGCTCAAAGATACTCTCGAACATCAAGCAGACCTACAAGGTGGATGTTTCTATAGAAGAGTTCGGGGATATACTCTATACTTTCCTTTGGAACAATGGCACATGGAGCATACTTGACAAATACTCACGTAAAAGCAGTTTTTTCTGTTGGCTTGCAGAGGTAGCCCAACATGAGTTGATAAGATACCTTGAAGAAATGAAGATTATCAATGTCAATCGTGAACGTACCGCAGGGAACACTCGTCTGCTTGGTATGTCTGTTGCCCCAGAAATGTGGGAATATATCATCAATGACATGATGCCAAACGGATTGTATAAGGATGTACTTTATTCAACATTGGTAGAGCGCAAGGATGAGAAAATCCTGATGAAGAAGTTCGGCTTGGATGCAGAAGATTTGCGTAAAATGCAGAAGAAAGCAGAAGCCGACTTGAAAGACCGCCTTATCCGTAGCGATAGCAGCTATGAGGAACTGGTGTTGCGTGACAAATCATCTCGCAATGTCGAAGTTTCCGAGGAATTTACCAAAGAGTTCTTCCAATGGCAAGAATGGAAGAATGAAACCAATCCTTTGGCTGATGTATTAGGGGTTGACTTGGACAAGAAAGAATTGCAAGAGAAAGTTGTCGAATTTCTCTATACCATCCCAGAGAAATTGAAATGGACGGAAGAAGAACGCATTGTTTGGACGTTACGTTTCATAGAAGATACTGCTCCTGCGGAGGTTGCAGAACGTGTGGGAAGAAAACGTTCATGGGTGGACACGAAATATTCAAGACTGAATGTCCGTTTTAACAAGGCAATCAAGGAATGGTGGATAAAGAACGCAAAATAAAAAAGATGAAGTTTGGTGCCAACTATATGATAGAGTACCAAACTTTTACACCTCTTTTATATTAAAAATAGATATGATGGATAAAAATATTATTATAAGCAAAAGCACATCAGAATGTCTGTTGCAAAATATTGAAGACTACGCAAAGTTTGTAAATCAAGTGCTGCATGACGAGACATTTCTTATAGAATTGAATAAATCCATGCCATTTGACAAGATGGTCAATGCCACAAAGAATATGGGGACTCATAATGGGGCGATTAAGAAAATGGGCATCTCCGTTATGAGAATGGACATTGAACCACCTTTGTACTCTCTTGCAGTAACACTTGTGTTCAAAGGAAAGGATGGTCTCATGCAGAATCATTCCATTTTCATAAAGGCTTGCAAAACCATAGAGGAACTTCAGCGAGTAGTTGCAGAAGAGAATTTCAAGAAAGAAATACTCACTGTATGTGAAGAAAAGATTTTAGGGAAAGAAATGGCATTAGTAGATTAGGAATATGGTACAAACAATAACTAAAGAGTGGCAAATCACCAAGATGTACATCTACGAAGTGGTGTTGCGAGACGGAGTAATAAGTCTTGATTGGGATGATTTTGAAACATTTGCTGAGAAGAATCGTCCTATGGTTGCAATTAGGAATGAAGGTGACATTCCTGTCAAAGAACTTGTCAAGGAAGCGATGGATAAAGTCCAGAAATATTGTTCAACCAAGCCTTCAAGTATCATCATTTCCATATCCTACAAGAAAGGAAACGAAATTAAGATGGACGAAATGTTTGGGTTAAGCGACAGCATGGATGAGATTGCCAGTGAGAACGTTGAAATCAAATGGGGTATCAGCCAAGGTGAGAGTTTAGAAAGTAAACGTAGTGTTTGTATTTTTATTTTCGGATAATATGAGTAAGGACAAGAATACAAGTGCTATGTTGATATATTTCTCGCATCCTTCCACTCTATTATAAAGAACAACAAAAAAGGTATGAGATTATGGACAGAATTTATGAAGACAAGATACAAGCCGATGTGAATGCAATATTCATATTGATGGAACAACGAGTGGATGAGAAACAAATGTTACTGATACATTCGGCGTATGAACTCGCCAAGTTTGCGCATAAAGACCAAAGACGCAAGTCAGGTGAACCTTATATCAGTCATCCTGTAGCCGTGGCACGAATTGTTGCCGAGGAGATGGAACTTGGTGCAAACCCTGTAATGGCTGCGTTCTTGCATGATGTAATCGAAGATTGCCCTTATACGATTGACGAGATACATGAGCGTTTCGGTGACGATGTAGCCTTCTTGGTTGGCGTTGTCACCAAACAAAAGAAGGCGAAGTATGACCAGTCAAAACAAGTAGACAACTTCCGACAGATACTCTCTTCTGTACAGTTTGACGTGCGTGCCATCTTGGTAAAGTTGGCAGACCGTCTCCATAATATGCGTACATTGAGCAGTATGCATCCTGACAAACAGATGAAGATAGCCTCGGAGACCGATTATTTCTATGCTCCATTAGCTAATCGACTCGGACTATATAACGTGAAGACCGAACTTGAAAATCTATCTTTCCGTTACCGTTGCCCTCGTGAATACGAAAAGCTCGAAAAACTGTTGGCAGAACTTCAGCAGACGGAAAAGGCGGATGTGGATGCATTCATCGCCAAGGCACAAGAGATATTGGCGGACAATGGCATAGAGGCACGTATCGAATTACGAATGCGCTCACCATATAGTATATGGCGAAAGATGCAGACAAAGGAATGCGACTTCCAACATGTGGACGGCAAACACTACATCCGTATCATCTATAAGGCGGAAGGATTGCAGGACGAGAAGAGAATCAGTCTGCATATATACGCTGTTCTCTCCGACTTCTTCAAGGAGCGTCCATGCTCGGTGGTCAACTATATCAATGCGCCCAAGGAAAACGGCTACCAGAGCTTTCATGTGAAATTGCTCAACATGCAAGGCAAATGGGAAGAAGTTCATATTTCTTCGGAACGCATGATACGCAATAATCGCCTTGGTTGTACGGCGGAACGAACTGAGGATAACGTGAAAGCATGGTTGGAGAAATTCAAGGCTGTGCTTAAAGATATGGCATACCATACCAACGAGATGGACTACATGGACGGTGTGACGGCTTCGTTCTACTACGACAACATCATGGCTTTTACACCCAAAGGCAAATGTATCGTGTTGCCAAAGAATGCAACGGCACTTGACTTTGCTTTTGAGATACATACGGAATTGGGAATTCATGCGGTGTATGCTCGAATCAACGGAAAGCTATCCTCAGTGAAGACGATTCTGCATCGTGGTGACTGTGTAGAAATAGAAACGGCTGATGATTCCATGCCAGAGTCTGATTGGATTCACCACGTGCTGACATACAAGGCAAAGCGTAGTTTGGGTAGCTTCTTTGCGAACCGCCCTGTTATGGAGTATAAGCGTTGCACCTGTTGCCATCCACTGCCAGGCGATGAGGTTATCGGTTTCAAAGATGCCGAAGGACGAATCACACTTCACAAACGTAATTGCCTTGCTGCCATCAGACAGGCATCCGAACAGGGTGATTCCATAGTGGCAGTAAACTTCGAAGAGAATGAAAATTTTCTTTTCCCCGTCCGCATCAGAATCCGAGGCATAGACCGCCATCATCTACTCAATGATGTGGTGAATTGTATCACGGAACAGCAGAACCTTTCCATCACCAGACTTGTGACAGAAACGAAAGACCGTATTGTGGATACAATGATGGACTTTGAAGTACATTCTTCGCAAGAATTGCAAAAAGCCATTGACAATATTGGAAAAATCAACAACGTGGACGAAGTGGCAAGAATAGATATAGAATAACATCAAAGAATAGACAACATGAAAGCTACAATATACATGATAGTGACAATGCTTATCTTTTCCATGAGCATTGTCGCTTGCAAAGGCGGCAAAAGTGAACATGATGCCAAAGAAAGTGATTCTGTAATAGCAAACAGCGACTCCAGCCATTTTGTGTTGAAACATTTGGATGTGGACAAACAGAGAATTACTCCATACGTAACATGCTCAGAACAAACCGTTGATTCATTGTTGGCTATTGCCGATACGGTCTATTCCAAGACTAAGAATTATAAGTTGGAGGACTTACATTTGGGTACAGAGTTCTATAACAAAGATCTTAATAAGGCTTACAATGATACTATCCCGACTGTCATAGCCTTGATTTCCTCGTATGCAAGTATGGTAAACTCAGGTATGGATGAGGCAGATGTGTCATTCGTATGGCATGAAGTGGCAAAATTACAAATGAAAAACTTCTACGAAACAACTGGAGGCAAATGGATAGATCCTGATGGTTATGAGAAGTTGTTTCATGTGATTGACGGCATTATGAATGTTTACAGCGGTGGCAACCAATCTGATATGAATTGTGCAGCATGGCATTCTGTTATGCCAACAGACTATCGGTTAATAGAAGCCTACAAGCAGTTGGCTGACTTGTGCAACGATAGAGAAATCGTCAAATTAATTCATGATGATTATACGTTCACCTTGACAACCTATCGTGAGCATCGTGAGGGAATAGATGAATGGTATTCCGATTTGCCACGTGAACAAGGAGTGTTATTCAACTGGTTACTGGAGGTCAAACTTAATAATATCAGGAGACTTGTCAATGGCTACAAGAAAGGAAAACTGGGAATTTGTGCTGTCAAGAAGAACTTAAAAGAACACATGTGTATTGCTGATAATAAAAGCAAGAGACTGACCAAAGAACTTTTGGATAAAACAAGAGACGAATTTTAGAAGTTGCGCCCGACACAAATAAAGGGTATTGAAAGATGAAGAATTGGTGTTTATACATAATAATGATGTTGGCCTTTGTTAGTTGCTCGGAACAGCAGACGATGGAAGATACATTGGCTTCACAAAAGTTGTCGGAAAAGAAAAGTGTTGTCGTTGCTACGCCACAAGACTCTATTGCCTCTTTGCTTCATCAAGCACGATGGGGAGATAGTAAGGCCTATTTGAAACTGGCTGACTGTTATCGTGACGGCTTTGGAGTAAAGAAGGATTTGTTGGGTATGATAACAATGACGGCTATTGCAGAGGAACGTGGTGGTATTCAAACAATGGAAGACTATTTCAAAGATTTGCCTAATGAGCATGAATACAAAACTTTGTTCATGTTGATGGAAAGATATAAGTCATATATTCCAGAAAGTGCAGACAGCGTGATACAAGTCCTTCGTGGAAATGACAGTCCAGAAGCCCAAACGCTTCTCGCCTTTGTCATGATGGATCAAGGTGACACTATCACGGCAAAAAGGCTTATCAAAGAGGCTGCGGATAAAGGTTGCTCATTGGCGGAAATCTTCTTGATAGTTCCCGATAGAAAACCTGTGGTAAAATCCGATGCTGAAAAATTTGCCATTATTGCTGAACAAGTGCCGATTATTTACAACCTTCTTGGCAACCTCTATTATGAAACAGAGGAAAATGGTGAGACAGAGGAACAACTTGCCATAGAATACTATATGAAAGCTGAAGAGCATGCTATGCTTGGAAGAAAAGGTGCAGCACGAGTACTTAACTATTATCATAGCGGTGGAAATGTTCAACTGACAGAGGATGATATTAAACGATTGGAGTTGATTGTAAAACCACAACAAATGGAAACAGAATAAGAATCAGTAAAATGAAGAGTGGCATAGTTATGGAGAAGATAATGAATACGATGCATAAATGTTCAAAAATACTCGGAGTTATCTGTATGCTGACAATCATATTGTCAGGATGTACGGCAAATGGTAGCACAGACAGCAGTAATCAATACGGCGACAGTATTGCGACCATAGACTCTATGTCTTATTTTTGGCAACTATTAGGAGACGATTCTGCTAAGATAATTGCAGTCAAAGACAATCATATAGTCTCTGAGTGTATAATAAAAGGTCCAATTGTCGGAGCAAAACAATTTGACGATGGAGAGATATACATAGTGTGTCGTAATGAACAATTATGTTGGTTCGATGTCAGAAATTTCCCTAACGAATTGGACTTGCTTACAGATGAAGATATGGAAAATGATGACATATCACAAGAGAATGCTGATTCAATTATAAACTTATAGTTATATAATGGCATAATAAGCGATGACGAACAAAAATTTTCACATTGTATTGGCGGTAATCGTGATATACCTGTCCCTATTGTCATGTTCGGATTTGAAAATAGGTGTCGGTCTAAAGGGAGCAATAGTTGACGACGAAAAAATGACGCTTGATGGTGATACTTTTGATATAAGGGAAAGGATTGGCGATAGTCTGCTTATCGTCTGGAACTATACTAATTCAGACGATAGAACTCCCTATTATCTTTTGAAATATGAGCGTAATGGTTTCTATTATCCTCTAATTGGAGCGTCGAATATAACTTCTATTGCCAATACAACTGGCTATGTGAGTCTGGATGACAAAGAGATTTACGACATCAAGAACAAAAAGGTGTTGTTCTCACCTCCTTGTAGTGCAACAGGACTATACTATCTTGGCAAATGGAACAACTTACGTCTTTTTGCAAGTTCTGATACTATTTGCTTCTCAGATGGAAAATGTATAGGTCTTCAAGAAGATGTGTTTTGCCGCAAGCTAAAGGATGAAGACATGGTTATTTTGGTAGCAGGAGCGCAAACAATAGACGTTTCATTCAGCGACCTATATTATGCCAAAAAGGAAGATAAAGAAAATGACGTGTCTGTTGAGAGGTTGATAAAAGACTACCATATCAAACCAAGGAACAAGTACGAAAGAAAGGATGCTGGATTTAGCGTGGATTTGGAGATTCCCAAAGACACAACAGAAGCAGATAAGGCTATTCGAGAATGGATGATGGCTGCTATTAGGGACGATGCGTTTTATCAGTTGGAAAACAATAGGGACATTCCAGTTGGTAAGTGTACTTCGTCAAATGACATGCTGCATTCTTTGGATGAATATGGTGTGTTGTGGGAAAAACTCTGTCGGGCAGAATTTCAAATAGAAGATACGTTGGAGGTAAGGATGACTTGCGATATAAGAGTGAGGAAAGTGGCAGATTGTAATGACTACACTACCTACTATTATAGAGCAAGCCTGTACAATGGTGGACTTCACGATTTACCTCGTGAATATTATATCACTTACGACAAAAGAAGAAGTGGATTGTTAGATGTCGGCAATTCTGTAAAACCATCCCAGATGCAGTATTTTCGACATTTAGTTTTGGAAAGTTTGAAGAAGGAATATGATTTCTGCTATGAACGAGAAAGTTCGTGGGAGGATTTTACACATTGTATATTCTCTTTCCATTGTCCTATGGTTGATACAAGCGGTATGGATGAGGTCATGCAGTCATTGCTTGTTCATAATTATTCTTGTGACGAATGGGCTGGATGGAAAGGGTTCAACGAAAAGCCATTCACGGAGAAAGACTTTCCTTTGACTCACTTTGCTGTATTACCAGAAGGCATTGTCTTGACTTATCATCCATATCAGATAGATTGCTTTGCGGCAGGTGAATATCATGCGGTCATACCTTTCAAAGAAACTAACAAGTATTTGGTGTTTGACTATTCCAAGCATGAGGACTTGAAACCAAAGTTGGAAAGATTCATCAAGTGGTAAAAATGACAACATCAAGAATAATATAATAGAAAAAGCTACGTTACAGATAGATAAGAGGTTACATTTGCCTCTATATTATCATAACCTCAAAAGAACGTGATATGAAGATAAAATATGCAACGATAAGCAAGATTGGAAGAAGGCATAATAATGAGGATGCCTTCAATGTCATTGATATGTCCGACAATAATCGATTTATGGGAATTGTCTGTGATGGTATGGGTGGTCATTCTTTTGGAGAAACCGCCAGTGAAACAGTATGCAATACCATATCTGACTTTTGGAAGAAACATATCGGTACGCCCGATTGTGATTCAAAAGTAAAACTTGCTTGCAAGAAAGCAAGCTGTGCTATTGACAAAAAAGCATATGAACTTCATCATGCAGAGATGGGGACAACAATGGTTATGGCAAGCATAGAGGATGATGTGGCGACCATTGCACACATTGGCGACAGCCGTTGCTATGTGCAAAGACCCGAAGAAGGACTGTTCTATCAGTCGAAAGACCATGTCCGCCTTGACTTTGGATGGGAAATCGTTACCAAATGTTTCTTTTCCTATCGCCCCGAAGTAGCTGTGCCAGACATCCAACAAATCAAGCTTCAAGCAGGTGACAGAATATTGCTTTGTTCTGACGGACTGTATAAGAGCATGGCTCCCGACATCTTGCAAGCACGGATGATGGATGACAAACCATTAGAAGATATTCTTGACGTGTTCGATTTTCTTTGTGAGAAACAAGGAGATGATAACTATACGGCTATACTGATAGAATGTGTATAATTTTAGGGAAAAGGATTATTACAACAAATAAAACATAGAAGCTATGGATAAGACTAATTTCAAGGATGCCTATGATATAGGTGAGAATATGCCTGTGCTTAGTGGGAAAGGTAGAAGTTACACCATCATCAATAAAGAAACAGGCAAGGCACGTCAGCTTGTTAGTGAAGACGGAAACACTTCTTGTCGCAGACAATGAGATTGATTTTGATGCGACCAATAAGGGGTGTCCTGACTTCAATGGTTGCAAATGGGTTCGATATTGGTTTGGCAGATATGATAATTTCCGAAATGGCGTTTGCGCAATCTGTTGGACAGTATATCCCGATGGACGATACTTTGCTGACGAAGATGGTTTCGGCATGGAAGACAATGACGAAGAAAAGATATATTGCATCATCAACAAGGACTTGGAGATTATAGTTCCATTCCAGCCGATGAATGATGTCAAGGAAATATTGAGGAAATACGAGAATTTATAAGAAAAATGGAAGTAAAGACAGTTTATGGCATTATGGACATTCATATAGGTGCCATATTTGCAGAGGTATATGGCTCTATATCACGACTGGGGGTAGTTATAATATGGGAGGTAATTAGTGAACCAGAGGTTGAGGAATATTCCGACGGTTCAAAATTCATATCATGGTTGTCGAGAAATACCAAAACAGGAGAAGAAAAGAAAATAGGCATAAATGATCATGCCATTCATTATTCGTCTCATATCTATCCTATTAACCACCCCAAAATCAAAAGATATATTGAGTCGTTAAAATAGCCTGATATAGAATGTTCATGTTCAAATAATGTAATCAAATAAAAATTATGATAGGAAGTATTATAGGGGACATTGTGGGAAGTATATATGAATTCCACAATATAAAGACAAAGGATTTCTCGTTGTTCTCGGATAGGTCTGGCTATACAGATGATAGTATATTGACAATCGCTACAGCAAAATGGATTCTCGAAGGTGCAAGCAAAAGTGACAGCGGTATGTATTATTATAGGTATGGGGCAAACTATCCACATCCTTTGGGAGGATATGGTAGTGGCTTCCAGAAATGGCTATGGCAAGCTGAAAATGGAAATTTTGAACCATATACAAGTTGCGGTAATGGTAGTGCAATGCGTGTCGGACCTGTAGGATGGGCTTTTAATACCATCGAGGATGTCCTTGAATATGCAAAACACTCGGCAGAGAGTACCCATAATCACCCAGAAGGTATTAAGGGCGCACAGGCTACAGCGATTTGTGTTCTTTTAGGCAGGAAAGGGTTTGGCAAAGAAAAGATAAGGAGCGAAATATCTACACGTTTTGGTTATAACCTGAACTTCACCTGTGACGAGATTCGTGATACGTATAAATGGGGAGGAATCTGCCAAGACACAGTTCCACAAGCTATCGTAGCATTCCTTGATGGCAACGACTTTGAGGACTGCATACGTAATGCTGTAAGCATTGGTGGTGACAGTGACACTCTTGCCTGTATAACTGGCTCTATTGCCGAGGCTTACTTTGGAGTACCAGAAGAAATGTATAAAGAAGCCTTCAATCGCTTGACTCCGCATTTTAAGAATGTCGTTACAGAGTTTGAGGAAAAATTTGGCAATAAAATTTTGAATAATGGGAATTTGACGAAGAAAGATGTGTAACTGTAAAGTGTGTTTTGAAAGAAGTTAAATTGTATGTTAGAAGAGAATTATAAGGCAACTTCACGCAATGGGCATGAGTTGAAAGATATGTATAATCCTGAGACTAACACTTTGGATATACGTTCAAACGGTGCTTATCCTTCAAACGTATTGAGCAACCTGTGCAGCAACAGTTTTCGTTTCGACGGCATGATATGTGGCAGCATGGAGGGATTTCTTCAATCGTTGAAGAGACAAGACATCAATAAGCAGCGTCAGATATGCAGCATGAAAGGTGGTAATGCCAGAAAGATGAGCGTAACATCGTGGCAGACAGACCAAATAGTATGGTGGAAAGGACAGGCTATTGACAGACAAAGCGATAAATACCAAGATTTGATTCATCGTGCTTATAAAGCCATATTTGAGCAAAGCGAACGATTCCGTACTGCATTGATGCAGACAAGGGGAATATTGCTGGCACATTCAACAGGTGAGAACAATCCATACAAGACTATATTGACACCAACGGAACTGTGTGGAATCTTGACTGAGTTACGTGACAACTATGACAAGCGGGATAAGACACAAGAACTTATCGAGAAGTCTGTCACATATGAACATGAAGACTTGGAACAAGAGAAACCAACGAAGAAAAAGATAGTCTATGTTGACATGGGCGGAGTGCTGATGGATTTTCATGCAGGATTGGAACTAATTGGCGATGAGCTTCGCAAGGAGTATGCTGGAAGATATAATGAAGTGCCAAACATCGTTTCTTATTTAACACCGATTAAAGGTGCAGTCGAAGCAATGTCTGCCTTACAGCAAAGTGGCAAGTATGACGTTTATATCCTCTCCACCTCTCCTTGGAGCAATCCAACCACATGGTCAGATAAAGTGGAATGGGTAAACCGATATTTAGATAAGTACTATTGCAAACGTCTCATTCTCTCGCACCACAAGAATTTGCTCAGAGGCGACTATATCATTGACGATAGAGGGAAACATGGAACAAGTGGCTTCAAGGGAGAATGGCTTCGCTTTGGAAGTGAAGAATTTCCTGATTGGGACAGCGTGCTTAAATATCTTCAAGTGAGTCAATGATAGAAATGTTTGTTTATTCCTCTCTATGTTCATAGATAAAGTTAGTAATACAAAAATCATATAAACATGGAGACAAAGAAGATAACAATTAAATGAACGATAGTCCTGTTCTGGAAAGGATTGACTGGCATTATTGCTGCTACGGCAGAATGGTTTACGACAATCCTTGGAATGCGTGACGAATCAAGGTATGGGAAATCTATCCGTCGTGTGGTAGGTGGAAGTTTTGCGACACTGATGTTACTGTTGGTTGGAACTGCAATATATGGCTGCATAGACAACATCTGTTACAAGTACAAAATCTATAGCCGCTTTTATCCATCCGATTATAAGTAACTAATCAAAATTAAGCGACATGTTTAGAGAAGTTTATACGCAACCCCTTTCCGATATCCGCCAAAGCTCTGTTGGTGGTATAGAAAAGCATGTCAGAAGTTATAAGTACCGTTGACGGAATATTGTATAACACAGACGAAATACGCTATACGACAGCAGAGAATTATGACGATGAGGGGAAACTGACAGGTGAGACGGCGGAAGCTGAACCTACGACTTGTCAAAAGACAGCAAGTTGTAAGTTGTATGAGGCAGAAGTTGGCTGGTTCGGGTTGATGTCATCAAGTGGAAAGATTATCACTCCTCCAAGATACCGTGATATTACAGCCATTGGATATGACTTATATCTCTGTAAAACAGACGATGTGAGAGGTGAAATATTGAATGGGAAAGGTATAAAAATGAAATTGAACAATGTTAGTGATTCATCCAGAAGATAGAACAACAACTATACTCCAAGTTCTTTACAAAGGACTTGGAGCACAAGTTGTGACAGAAGATTGTTCTAATCGTAAAATCGGGCATCTATTGCATCATACATCTACTACCAATAGAATCCTGTTACTCGGACATGGGTCAGACAAGGGTCTCTACTATCGTGAAGATGACACAAAGAATGAGTTTGACAAGATAATTGTAGGACACCCACATGCTTTTTATCTACGCAAGCACGGCAGTAACCTTGTCGGGATATGGTGCCACGCTAATTTGTTCGCACAAGCAGAAGGCATACATGGCTTATTTTCTGGCATGATAATCTCTGAGCAACATGAAGCGGATGAGTATGACATCATAGCAACGCAAGAAGAGATAGCGACATCCAATCGAACGATGTTTCTAAAATTGCGCCAACTGCTTGATGAGAATACGTCATTTCATGAAATACCAGAAAGGATGAAGGCTATGGATGAAGAAAAGACCCCATTGTCTGCATTCAACTATGGGAATTTCTACTATCTCTAAAAATACATTTATGGACATAAGAAATTGCATATTAGCTGTTTGGAATCAGTTAACGAGAAAAGGGGCTTGGCGTAATATTTTCGTCACGCACAATGCTTTTGGTATATTCAGCCGATACAGCCATATATCCCGACGCACGGGTAAGCCAAAGATTTCCTACCCCACAAAGAAAGTTGCATTACGTGCAGCTGAAGCGATGGGTAAGAAACATGGCGTACACTTCTCCGTATATAAGTGTGCATGGTGCAATGGGTGGCATATTGGTAAGAACAAGGAGAACAAAATTGTAAAATCATAAGGGAATACACGAACAACTATAAAGACTAAAATTATGATAACATACAGTAATGGTGGCGTGAAGATGCCCAAAACTTTCAATATTATATGAACAAATTCAACACGTATAAAGTTTGCTTTGTATGCACAGGTAATGCCTGCCGTTCACCATTTGCTGAGTGTGTGACAAAAGCACTTTTGGACAAGGAGGGTATGAAAGAAATTGAAACCTTCTCGCTTGGAACATTGGATTGGGGCAAGAATCCTCGTGATACGGTCATGGTAGAGACGGCACGACGAATGGGCTATAGTCTATCAGGTACCACGACGCACATGACTCATGAGAGCCTGATGGATGCAGACTGTATTATCGTCTTTGAAGGGCATCATCGTAACGCAATCACCAAAGAACTGGATTATAACCATTGGGATAGAGTTGGGCTATTCAATAAGATGGCATTCAATATAGACGAGCCTGTGGAAGATCCTCATTGGCAGTCGGCAGCTGTGTACGAACGTGTTGCACACCACATAGAAGAAGGATGCAAACGTCTCGTAGAACAATGGAAGCGGACATTGGTAAGGGATTAGTTATCGGTGAAAAGATTGACAGGACAACAAAGACTATCCTCCATCCCCTCAACATCAATTGATACATATTCAAATGAGTTGAGGGGATTTTTATTTTCAGTCAGTGATAGATGGAGGTTACTTTCCACTCTCCTTATACATAGAAATACAAAGGCATAACAAGATAAATGGAGGACAGACAGATGGAAACTTCAAAGACTGAAAAAGAATGGTTCCGTCGCATCAACGGACAGCATCCTATAACGACAGACGATAAAGAAGCAAAAACAACAGACGCATCCGTTCAACATGCCCAGAAAACAATGATTAGGAAGCAAGGGCATGGTTTCAATGATGTCGCAGGAATGGACAAATTGAAACAGATGGTGAGAGAAGGATTTGTCAATGTTCTCCAGAATAGAGAACTGGCAGATGTTTACGGCATCCGTCCTCCATCCATGCTCTTCTATGGTCCGGCAGGATGTGGCAAGTCGTTCTTTGCAGAGAAAATGGCAGAAGAGGTCGGGATTCACTTCATAAAGGTGGTACCTGATGATTTAGCTTGCACATGGGTACATGGTACACAGCAGAAAATAGGCGAAGTGTTCAAAGATGCCGAGAAAAATGCTCCTACCTTACTCTTCTTTGATGAATTTGATGCTATGGTGCCTCGGCGAACAGGAGATGAAGCCAATCAGCATTATGACAGTGAGGTGAACGAGTTCCTTTGCATGCTCAACAATGCTTCTGACAAAGGCGTTTATGTGCTTGCTGCTACAAATCACCCAGAACGTATTGACAGAGCTGTGCTAAGAACAGGACGCATAGACGAACTTATATATGTGGATATGCCAGATAAGGATGCACGTATGAGCCTGTTCTCATTGGAGCTGTCGAAATTACCGCAAGACGAAACTATAGACACCGAACGGCTTGCCAACCTGACGGAAGGCTATAATTGCAGTGATATTACCTACATCGTTAAATCAGCGGCACGTAAGAAGTTCAATGAAGCCATAAACTGCCGAGACGGAAAACTGCATCAAATTACGCAAACGCAACTTGAGGAGATTATCGCAAGGCGTAGCCCATCGGTAAACAACCGTGACATACGTGAATATGAGCGTTTACGCAGCGAGTTCTCTCCGAAAGACGAAGGTTGTAAGCACGTCAGCATCGGTTTCAGATAAAATTTTAAAACATTAAAAACAGACGATTATGAAAGAAAAAATCTTAGAAGCATTTGCCAACCTTGGTTTTAAGTTGGAGGATGCAGATGGCATGGGGTATGTATTTGACTATGAGGGTATACGCTTTCTCTATATGTACAATGAGAATGACGAGAATTTCCTGTCCATTGCTCTTCCTGGTTTTCATGACTATGACGAAAACAATGCCGCTCAATACTGTATCTTGGAGGAAAAGATAAACTCTACATTAAAGTATGTAAAGGCATATACTTTAGGTGGCGGTATGTGGCTCTTTTATGAGCGTGAACTATTCGGAGGGGAGAATCTTGAAACAATCATACCTCGTATGATTTACCAATTGGAGGCAGGACTGGTATTCGCTCGTAACACATTGCGCGAGATTGAAACTTCATCCGATGATGATACGGAAGGTTGCGAGTCAACAACTGACGAAAGTAATGAATGATAGATGGAGGGCAATATTATGAAGAAAAGAGACTTGGTAAAATCCACGCTTGAAGTCATGGGCTACAAGCCTAAGGTGGATGATGATGGCGACATAGTGTTTTGCTGTCAGATGAAGACTATCTATGTACTTGGAACCCAACAAGAGGAATCCAAATATCTGGTGGTCATGCTTCCTCAGTTTTACGATATGAATGAGGGAGAAGAAATCAAGACGCTCACCGTGTGCAACAAACTGACACGAGATGTAACCTTGGCAAAGGTCTTTATAGACAAGACGTTGAAAAGTGTAACAGCCAGTTGCGAGTTCTATTATTGTGATGAGGAGTGTCTCTATTCACAGTTTGAACATTCATTAGACATCATCGCTCAAATACGTTCTGTTTTTTACAAAGCAATGAGAGAGATTGAAGAATAACAATAACACAAAAACAACTATATATTATACAAAATGGAGAATAAACCAACCAATCAGAAGACTCAGGTCTTCAATGTGATAATCCTCGACCGCAGCGGTTCGATGGAATGTATTCGCAAGGCTGCCGTTGATGGTTTCAACGAGACTCTGGCAGGAATCAAGAAGGCGCAAGAGAAATTTGCCGATACCCAAGAGCATTTCGTGTCATTGGTAACATTCTGTAGTTGCGAGATGCGAAAGGTGTTTGACAGAGTACCTGTTGCCAAAGCGCATTCCTTGACAATGGAGGATTATACTCCTTGCTGCTGCACTCCACTTTATGATGCCATGGGATTCACAATCACAGCCATGCGCAATCATGTCAAAGACATGGATGATGTAACCGTTGTTGTAACCATCATCACAGATGGTATGGAAAACGCCTCCAAGGAGTACGATGGAGGAAGTATCAAATCTCTTGTAGAAAAGCTCCGCACAGAGGGATGGACATTCACATACATGGGTGCCAATCAGGATTCTGTAGAAGTAGCCTCGTCAATGTCTATCCGCAATGCTCGTAATTTTGATTATAGTTCAGAAGGAACACGTGCTTCCATGCGCAAAGACACCACGACCCGTATGAATTTCTTTTCTCGTCTTTCTCAAATGAAACATGAGGCTGCTTTTTGTGCAGAACCGATGTCAAAGGAAGAACGTCTTGGTTGCTATGGAAGATTGGCAGATGAAGCCTTTGATGAGGAGGAAAATAAGTAGAAGCTTAAAATAAGGGGCATATGAAAAGAGCTATTATTTTATTTTGGAAAGGGCTGACAGGTATTATTTCAGCAACAGCAGAATGGTTCACCGTGATACTTGGAATGAAGGATGAATCTAAGTATGGCAAGTTTATTCGACGTGTTGTTGGAGGCTGTTTTGCGTTCATCATGTTTGTGTTTGCATGTGCTGGAGGTAATGCGCTATACGAGTTTGTTTACAAGAAAGTGAATGCTGCGAAATATTTGGATGACTCCTACTATGACTCGCAGTACCTGTCAAGAAATGCCACTTACTATAGCCGTACCTATGAAACGGATGGGTATGTTGAAACTCGTGATGGCAAGAAGACTGTCAAGGGCATACATTGGATTTCAAAACCATTGGGGGACGACTCGCTTGTCTGTTATAGTAACGGCGATGCTCGTGGTTACTTCAATATGCTGACGGGTGAAATAGCTATCAAGCCTCAGTACAAGCACGCATGGGTGTTTTCTGATGGCTTGGCTTCCGTAGATGACAACGGTAAGATAAAATTCATTGATGCCAAAGGCAATGTGGTTATTGACTTGAACATTCCATATATCACTGGTGCGGAAGGATATGTATTCCACAATGGGCATTGCGTAATACATAACAACAAACGTGACAAATTTGGTTTGATAGACAAAAAAGGAAATTGGATGTTGAAAGCGGAATATGATGCTATTTCGCCCAAAGATTCTTTCTTTGTAGTAAGTAAAGGAGGTATGCAGAGTGTTCTTACAGAAAATCTGAAACCAATATTGCCTTTCATGGAAGCAGACCTCTGGATCTCTGGTAATAGCATTACTGCAACAATGAAAGACCATACTCTTCGCAAATACAATTTGCAAGGTGAGTTGATTGACGATTTCTTGATTAGTAATGTTGACAGATTATTGTATGATACCGATGAAATACGATATACTACTGCAAAGAACTATGATGATGAGGGTAATTTAACAGGTGAAACGGCAGAAGCAGAACCAACACCTTATCAAAAGACTGCAAATTGCAAAAAATATGAAGCAGAACTTGGTTGGTATGGATTGATGTCACCAAGTGGAAAAGTCATTACTCCTCCAAGATATTGCGATATTACAGCCATTGGCTACGACTTGTATTTATGTAAAACTGATGATATTAGAGGTGAAGTACTAAATGGAAAAGGTGTAAGAATTAGATAAGCCTTTTCTTTGGTTCATGGAGAACAACTGGTTGCCATAAGACTTCTCCATGAATTGTAAAAGGATGGTAGGATTAAAACTCTTGCCATCCTTTTTTATGTTCATACCAAAATGGAACAAGCGGTGCATATAGCTATGATGGAACCATACAACATATCGGCAGATTGGAACATGGGGAGCCCGACTTCGGAGAGGCTACCAACCCGGCAGGGCAA
>ENA-OPWL01000242-OPWL01000242.1-human-gut-metagenome-genome-assembly--contig:-NODE-242-length-30253-cov-14.845586_pt1 | contig 30253 bp, 22 predicted proteins | sample MGYA00241508_ERZ502008 | MGnify/ENA primary metagenome ERZ502008 (study PRJEB25962, sample SAMEA2043046) | human gut metagenome | biome: human gut; feature: human-associated habitat; material: faeces... | reverse complement strand
GACTGGAAGCAAGAACAGAGTATATTTCCTTCAGCAAGCACGCCTGCGATTATCTGGTTCTCCACGCTCCAGGTGCCAAGGTTTCCTATCTGAACGGAAACCTCTCTCCGCTTGATGCCAAAGCAGCAGGTTATGCAGGCATCGACTACGAAGACAGCGTCTTCTTAGACCATCCTTCCTGGATCAAGGAAGCCAAGAAACTCGGTCTAATCACCAATGTCTGGACTGTCAATAATCTGAAAGCCATCAAATATTTCTTCAAGCAAGGCATCGATTACGTGACAACGAATGAACCAGAAAAAGCCAATGCTTTATAACAGGGCTTTCACAGTCAGCAACCTTTTTCACTTTTCCAACTATAGAAATATATTTCTCCAATTGGAAAAGTGTTTTTTTGCTTATAATCTCAGAGTCTCAGTTGTTTCTACTTACTTCTGCTCCACCTTTACTCCCGTAATGCGGCTCTTGAAATCGCCAGAGTAACCTTCCTGCCCTTCTCTACCCTGTAGTTGAACTTATTAAGATAACCCTCGTGGGCAAAACCAAGCTGGCCGCTTTCAGGGTCGACAAGATAGAAGGTGGCGTTATCTGATGAGAACAACACCGTGCCCTTTGCTTCATCGGCTCCATCAATGGTGAACTCCACCCGATAGCCATAGCCCACTTCCGGTATGGCAATCGCAGGTATGGTAATCAATCACATCATTGATTAATTGATTATCAAAATTCACGATAAAAGATAAAATTCCTTATTTCACATAGAAAAGAAATTTTAAAGTACCAAGAATGATGAAAAAGAAAATATATTTTGCCGGTTCCATTCGTGGAGGTCGTGACTTTGCCGATCTCTATAGAAAGATGATTGAACACATGCAGATGAAGGACATCGTACTGACCGAACATATCGGTCAGGCTGGCCTCAACCTCAAGGAAAAAGGAAGAACCAGCGATGCAGAGATTTATAACCAGGATACAGCATGGCTCCAAGAGAGCGATATGGTCGTAGCAGAGTGTAGCAACCCTTCGCTAGGCGTGGGCTATGAACTGGCCTACGCCGAAAGTAGAGGTATTCCTTGACACATCTTCTATGACAAGAGCAAGACTCAGCTTTCAGCCATGCTTACAAGAAACCCCTACTTCGATATTTATCCTTATCAAACAGAGGAAGAACTGTTCTCTTTACTGGATAAGGTACTATCATAGATCCTTTAAGATACCGATCATCTCCTGCCTCAAGTTTTCGGGTTTCAGCACGAATAAGCAATCCTTTTTTAGAATAACGAAACAATCCAATCATAAACCCAAGTGCTCAAACTGATGGCCCATGAGATAATCAGATAAATCAACCAGCAAAGCACGACGATGAATACTGCCGTCCAGAATGCCTTCTTGTTCACCTTATTGATAATCTCCTTATCATCCTCGATATAGCCTGTAATCAGCTTCAAGTTTTCAACATACGAACGCTTGAATACATCCAGCACATCACCTATATAGAAAGGTATGGCTCCTATCAGCACATCCATCAAGATATTAAAGATGACAGCCAAAGTCAGTGGAATAGACTTAACCACACAAAGACTGTAGTAGATGAATGGAAATGCAAATTGCGAAAGATTGGTCACCCAACAAACCTGGACAGAATCCCCGTTAGCTATTAACGTCATGTCCAACAGCATCTGTTGCATGGTCATAGTCTCCGACTTTCAACAAAGACATGATTTCTCTAACAGAATACTCTCTATCCTTTAATATTCCGACAAGTTCCAATACTTGTTGAGTGCTTGTTGGGTTGCTATTTATCAGCTGTAGCTTAACACCATTATGATTATATCTACATTTTTACGGGTAGTTACAATCTCCGGAATTTCATAATGACATCATCGTCATCGGTCAATTTCATGACATCATCACCATCGAATTCAATTTCAACAGACCCATTGAAATCCTCTACATTCAACTCACCCTTGAGTTCTTCCAACATCTCTTTTTTAGTATCAGGGTCGCTCAAAGCCAATTGAATCAAGGCATTTACATCCGAATCGCCCGTGTCTATCTTATCTATCGAGCACTTCACCTTATTTGGATCAAAGTCCAAATCCAAGAACCCCATAGAAGCATCCCATTTACCACCAACCTTAGCAGTCATGCCAATCTTCATGTTTACCCCCTCTTCCTCGACGTTTCCTGCTCCTTTGATGGTAAGCGTAGCTTTACCATTCTCCATGAGATCCAAATAGAGATTTCCTCGGAAGCCATCCTCAGAAAAACTTTCACTTACCCAACTACCCACACACTTTTCCTTGTCATCGCAAGAAGTCATTGCCAACATACTGATGAGGGCAACGAAAATAAATAAAACCTTTTTCATACCTAATAATTTATATTATCAATCGTAATCATTTATTTCGGTGTATTTGTTATTAAGTTCCTTATTTACTTTTTCGATGAAACCAGACACCAGATTTTTACATTCATCAGGGCAATTCACCTCATAAATAATAAAATGACCTTCACCCTCACTATTTCTGTCTAGGATAACTTTCTTCCAAAAAGCTGTTCCATCCTCGTAGTTTCCACCCAAGACGTACCAGTTGTGTTTCTGAACGTGATAGGTTGCACCATCTTTATAATTACGGTATGCCTCCTGAATAGTCTCACCTTCATCAGCATCCATTCCCGAAATTTCTATATTGATACCATAACCCAAAGTTAGCTTACAGCCATTTGCTTCATTCTTCAAAAAGCTAAAACAAGAAGGATAAGAAACTTCTATACGATATTTTGGATTACTATAAGTTTCCATCTTGCTATATCTAAGTTCCTTAGCTATGATCTCAAGATCTGACTCCGAAAACCCTACTGTGTCATCCACACTTTCATCCACGTAAGCAGAATCAGCAGCTGTAGTATCCACAGCTGTAGTATCCACTAGTTCTTCCGAGCCATCCTCATCAGAGCCTCTCATTTGCCCATGACTTGGAACAGACGAGCCAAATATAACGCAAAACATACATGTTGCTGCTATCATAGAGATTTCTTTCCGAATGGTGGAATCAATTACAAAACGCTGGCCATCTTCTTCATCATCACATCCTTTCATCAATGCATAAGCTGTTGCTATGGTCAAAATGCTATCTATAACAATAAGCCAAAAATGCGAATCACTATCCAAGACAGAAAATGCCACAGCAAGTACAAGAGAAAGTATAATAACAATCGGAGTTACAATCATGAGCCAACCCGCTCTCTGAAAATATTTAGAAACCACACCTGTCAGCTTAGCTCCCACATACCAATTATAACAAGCGTATCCAATGAGAGTTATGAGAAAAGCTATAGCAAACAGAGCAGAAGCTTCATCAGACTGTATCATGTCAAGATCAGATATACAACCAAAGAATACTACGATGCTTGCAAACACAATAAGTCCCGCTATAGACTTATCCAGACTTTTGCCTAATTTACGAAGGCTACGCTGCAAGAATATGAGCAAGCCTCCCATACCAATCAAGGATGCGACATCACCGACCCACGCTGGTATGTAAGCACAAACATTCATGATATAAGCGAAAATTATGCCCCATTTATGCATGTGATGAGTATCTAAAAGATTTCCTTTTTCCCATCCCATTTCACTCGCAATAGTCATGGCTTCACCGAAACATACCAAGAAAAATAACAAAGCACAGATACCACCATAATTCTCCATTCTCTCTTTTTTCTCAGAAGATACGGCAATTTGTGTTGGTTCGGATTGAGGTATATATTTTTCACCAGCCTTTGCAGCATCAATAGCTCTTTGAGATTCAGTCATTCCATGGGTATCAACAAAGTCCTTTGCCGTTTTCAAATCTACTCCCAAGGTTTCTTTGTACAATTTCACCATCTCCAGTTTCGTCAGAGGTGTGGAATTTTCCTTTACTTCTGACACAGGTTGGCTTGCAGACGATGCTACATGAGGTTCTTCATGAGTTTCCGTTTGAGCTGGATTCTGATGTGATTCTTGCTCCAACCATTCTCCACAATAGCGGCATTTCTTCGCCTCTGCCCTTATTTCTTCGCCACAATAAGGGCATTTTTTCATTTCTTCTTCCATGTCTGTGATATTGATTAATTAAATTTGTTAATATTCATTCTTCCATCAGTTTGAAGTCTTCCCATTCGACAAGCGGAATGACGAAACCGCATATTCCGAAACTGACAGTAATTCCTTCGGGATTGTAACTGTTGTATAAGATACCTCTATTCCAAAACCATGAGTCTTTAAGTTCAAGGCTGTTATTACGGAAAAACATATTCTTCACGTTGTCATCATTGATGCTACCATCAATTAAATTTGATGCCAAAATTCCCAATCCAGGTATGAATGTGTTCGTTGTGGATTTTATCTCATCCTTTGTGCATTTTACAACTTCATTAGCCACTTCCTTCTTGTGTTCCGAAAAGTCAGGCTTTGAGTTGTATGCATAAACGAACAGCAATACAGGTATGCACATTTTTACCATTGCCCATACACAGCCCAATCCTGAGGCCGTAATATCCATAACGTCAGCAGCAGTCATGTCTTTGTCTTGTATCTCTTCTACTTTCTGCTCAGATGGTTTGGTTACATTCTTTGCCAGCCATTCTCCGCAATATCGGCATTTCGTGGCAGTGACATTGATTTCTTCGCCACAATATGGACAACGTTTTGTACCTGTTGTGACTATATTGCTTCCGCTACCTTGTCCCATCAGTCGTCATATTTAAGTTTTGAGAATTGCGGTCCATGAAATGCAGCTGCACCCAAAAAGGCAATTATTGCTACTATCCAAGATTCAAAAACTCCATAGGCAAAATAAGCCCACAGACCACACATCGCCAGACAAACAAGTATTCGCGTAAAGTGAATGCTTGTCAATATAGAGAACACTACGTATGCGATTATCCACTCTATCCATCCCCAGTCAAAATACCACATATAAAGGGAAAGCACTATCAAACCTTCGACATATAAGAGGCAACCAGAGTTCTTCTCATCACTTTTCTCTTCCATCATCTGCTTCATCCTTTCCTCATCAACGGCAGGTGCAGATGGCTGTGGGGTTGGGTCAGTCTTTATGCCCGTAGCCTTTTCGTATTTCCATTTCTCGTAGTCGCCCTGCCACGAGCCGCAATAGCGGCACTTGTTGGCATCTATCTTAATCCATTCACCGCAAGCTGGACACTTTTTCTCTAACCACTTGCCACAATGGATACATTTCTTAGCAGACGATTTGATTTCTTGTCCACAAAAAGGGCACAATTTTGTTTCTTCCATATTATGATGATTATTGTTTAAGGATATATTTTTAGTCCAACTTCTTGAATTCAAAATCATTCTGATTGCAACAGGCTTTCTTATAGTCAAAAGCATAGATGCGCATGTAGGCTTCTTGCACCTCCTTGGCTCCATTATAAAAAGGGGGTGGCGGTGTGCTGCAGGGTCGTTACTGTCACTAACATATCGGGAGTAAGGACAGTACCATTTGAGCGTTTAAGGCGCTTAGGCTTCACTTGAAATACTTTACTCATAAGCATTGAGTTTTTAGGTTATTACATATTGCTGCTCCTGCTTTTCAACCGAAACAGCAGATCATTTACTTTTTTATACTGATATGCAGCTTATCTTACTGCAAAATTCATGCAAACGGGCGCAATGAAAACTGCTTTCAAATTGACGAATGCAAAGGTATCAGGTTGCAAAGGTAGGTAAAATCTGCGAACCAAACAAGTTCATAATGGTTCACAAGCGAAAAAAGAATGGCGTGAACCCCTTCTTTCTTCACTCTCTTGTAAGTTAGGCTCTGGTAAAACCCGTAGAAAAGAAAATGCGAAAGAGGAATCCACACCATATGATGGCGCAGACTCGCTCAAACAAATTCGCGTTCTTTCTACGTTTCAATTTACCAGATTTCAACCTACAGAACTGAATAGTTTGCTCGTGTCCACAAGATTATCTTGTTTCTCTGCATCATAGCGACTTCAAGCGAGGACTTTCACCTGCCCTGTCACTCATCCAATAGCAAATTTAGTAAAAATCTGATGAACCACCAAACTTTTAACAAGAAAACTTCTGGATTCCTCTTATATTTTACTTTTTAAGGACTCTTATCCCCATTTCTTCCTGCATTCATACCTTAATAAATATAGTTATTGTCATTTCATGCGGCAAAAGTACTATCCGGATGCGACAAAAACTGACATAGGGAGAAGAAAATTCCATTTTTTATCTTATACTTCAATGCTATCACACCTTCGTAACACCTATGAACGGATTGTAACAGAGATGTTATCCTATATTCATCAGAGAGAAACTGGGCTGAAATAATATCGCTATAATTTTGCACCTGAATTTTTAACAGTATTAAAATGAAAAATTTTGTAACATTATTGCTGTCTATAGCATTGTCCTTACCTATGACAGCTTGCTCGGAAAAGAGCATCAACGCTGATATTGAAGGGATCGGCAATCACAAGAAAGAACAGAGCAATATTACGGGTAAAGTTACCTGCGAAGGCAAGGCTATTGCCAATGCTGTGGTTTCTGACGGTGTGGAAGTTGTGAAAACCAACGACAAGGGCGAATACAGTTTCCTGTCAAAAAAGAAATATGGCTATGTCTTCGTTTCTATCCCATCCGGATATGAAGCAACCATGGTAGGAAACCAGCCACAGTTTTTCAAGCATCTTTCCAGCAAAGATACTAAAACAACTGAAAATATAGATTTCTCGCTCAACAAGGTCGATAATCAGAAACACGCTGTCCTTGCCATGGCTGACTTCCATTTGGCAAAACGCAATAATGATATCAGCCAGTTTGAAAGTGTAGCTGCTGATATCAACCAGACCGCTCAGGAATTGCGTGCACAGGGATATAAAGTTTATGGCATCAGCCTGGGGGATGAGAGTTGGGACGGATTCTGGTATTCCAACAATTATGGCATCAAGGAAACTTTCCAGGAACTGCAGAAAATAGAGATTCCTTTCTTCCATTGCATGGGAAATCATGACAACGATCCTTACTTCCCTGACGACAGAAAGGCAGAAGAGGAATGGATTCAGATCTGCGGACCGGTATATTATTCTTTCAATGTCGGTAACATACACTATATTGTCATAGACGACATAGAATACCTCAATGCTGGTGCAGCACAGGGAACCGTGGGCAAACGCAATTACAATGAAACCATTATACCTGAAGAACTGGCTTGGCTCAAAAAAGACCTCGCTACCATCCAGGACAAAAACATGCCAATCATGGTAGCCACTCACGCTCCTCTCTATAGCAACCCAAGACTAAGCGGTAAACAGGAAATAGACGATGATAACCTACAAAATACAGGCGAGATAGAAGCGTTGTTTACCGATTTCACCAATGTTCACTTCCTATCAGGACATACACATGTCAACTACAATGTACAAAAAAGAAATAACATCCGTGAACACAATACTGCAGCCATCTGTGCCACATGGTGGTGGACGGGTAAACTGTCTGGCAATAATACCTGCACCGATGGAACTCCTGGCGGTTATGGCGTATATCTGTGGAACGGCAATCAGGCAGAATGGTATTATAAAAGCAGCGGATTCGACAAAAGCTACCAGTTCAGAGCCTACGATCTCAACACCACCTATATCGCTCCTGAAGTATATGCTCCTAAATACCAGGAGGATATGAAGAAATATGCACAGGGATACGATGAGAAGAGAAACAACAATGAAATTCTACTGAATATCTGGAACTACAATCCTGACTGGAAGATAGAAATAACCGAAGAAGGAAAGCCGCTTGAAATAAGCCGCATGGTAGGTTATGATCCGCTTCACATCATCTCCTACGATGCCAAGCGCATCAATGCGGGAGGTGAGGCAAAGGTTTCTTTCCCATCTACCCCTACTGCTCATCTTTTCAAGGCAAAGGCTTCTAAAAGCAATAGCACGATACAGATCAAAGTAACAGACAACTTCGGTCATGTCTATACAGAAGAAATGAAAAGACCAAAAGCATTCAACGTAAATATCAGATAATATAGCACATAAATTCAAGACGATATGAAACATTTGAAAAAAAGTTTGGGTTGCCTTGCCCTTGTTTCCATTGGTGGTATTGCCCCGGCAACAGCCCAAATGGCTCCACGTGACTCCATAGCTGGAGCAGAAGGTGGCATCAGAAAAACAAAAGAAACTAAAGATGCGAAAGAGTCTTTTACAAACCAGTCTCTCCACGAAGTGGTGGTTACAGCCTTGGGTATCTCTCGCAAGGAAAAGGCATTGGGCTACTCTGTGAAAACTATCAATAATGACGAACTGACCAGTACGGTGAGTGGAAACTGGCTCGATAATATGGCTGGCAAGGTAGCTGGTCTGTCCATGGTCGGTGCAGGTACCGGTCCGTTGGGAAGTGTGCGAATCACATTGAGAGGCGACAATTCGCTCAACTATGGCAACAACAGTGCGCTCATCGTCATTGATGGAATACCAATGGATTCTGGTGCTCCAACAACTGGAAGCGGTGCGAACTATGCCAATGGAGATGCTCCGGTAGATTTCGGAAGCAGTCTGGGTGACCTCAATCCGGATGATATAGAATCGGTAACAGTTCTGAAAGGAGCTGCCGCCACCGCCCTGTATGGTTCCTTAGCAGGTAATGGTGCCATCGTCATTACTACCAAGAAAGGAAGTACCAAAAAGGGTATCGGGGTAACGCTCAATTCTTCAGTCACACTTGATTATGCCAGTTATTGGCCTGATTTTCAGAAAGAATATGGTGCCGGAAGTGACAATGGATTAAGTCCATTCTGCTTCTGGACACTGGATGCCAACGAAGCTCCCGATGGTATTGCTACATACCGCAATATTTCCCGTTATGCTTTCGGAGAGAAATTTGATGCTAGCAAGATGAGATACCAGTATATGTCTAAAAACTGGGAAACTGGTACCTATGAAAAACTGCCATGGGTATATGCGGACGACTGGTATACCGGATTCTTCCAAACAGGTGTGACCTGGAAAAACACCATTAGTATAGCTGGAGGTAATGGTAGAGGTACATCGGCAAGAGCATCCATCAATGACACCCGAAACACCTGGATTACACCAAACACAGGTTATCGTCAGAACTCAGTTTCGCTGGCTTTCGAGACTCCCATCAACAAGAGTATCAAGCTGACAGCCAATGTCAACTATAACCATAAGTCCAGCGACAATCTGCCTATTAGTGGATATAGCGCACAGAGTCCGATGTATGCCTTAGTATGGGGATACAACAATAATCCTATCAAGGCATGGAAAGATGAATATTTCCAGGGCAGGTACAATGCAGAGAACTACAACAATACCGATGGCACCCATGGTAATAGTCTTGTTTATCCTGCTAACGACTCGTACAACCCTTACCGTACAGCATACGAAGAGATCAATACGCTCGATCGTAATCGCATTTACGGAAATGCACAGGTAAATATCAAAATTCTCAATGGACTGACACTCAACCTGCGTTCTGCTATCGACATAACTAACGACTGGCGTACCCAGAGAAAACCTTGGTACACTCCCAACTATCAGGCAGGATTCTATCGCGAACAGAGCACCCGTTCCTATATTCTGAATCATGATTTCCTGTTGCAGTATAAAAACAACTGGCTTGAAGACCGTTTCGGACTGACGGCAGCCTTTGGTGGAAACAGTCTCGAGCGCAAGTACCGACGCACAGACATCACTCTCAATAAACTTCAGATGGATGGGGTTTACAACATTACCAACCTGCCGTCTGGAGAAATTCCGGATATCTACGCCAATAAAACGAAGAAGATTGTAAACAGCTTTTATGGTTATGCTGAAATGAGTTGGGACGGCACATACTATCTGGATCTGACAGCACGCAACGACTGGTCGAGTACGCTCAGCAAGAGCAACCGCTCTTTCTTCTATCCTTCCGTATCAGCCAGCATCCTTCTCGACAGAGTGCTCAACCTGCAGGACAAGGCTCATTGGATGAATATGCTGAAATATCGCCTTTCTTGGGCGAATGTAGGTAATGATACATCACCTTATTCCCTTGACCGATATTATTCATCCACCTCATACCCGGGAAGCTATACCATGCAGGGTACCATTCCTGACGCTAATCTGAAACCGGAAAATGTAACCAGTTGGGAAATGGGATTGGAAGGTAAATTGTTCAATGGACGATTAGGATTCGATTTCACAGCCTACCATACTGCTTCCACCAACCAGATTCTGACCGTTACTGCCGATCAGATTACAGGTGCTACGGGTTATAAGATCAATGCCGGAAAAATCACCAATAAAGGACTGGAACTGAGTTTGTCTGGTACTCCGATAAAAACTCGTAATTTCTCTTGGAACATTGACATGAACTGGTCGAAGAACTGGAACAAGTTAGTTTCTCTGCAAGACGACTGGGATCCGCAGACCCCATTGCAGACCAGTATGGGAACTACTATCGGAAGCCGTGTATATGTATATTCATACGTAGGGCAGCAGATGAACTACATCTACGGAAGAGGTTATCAGCGTGCTCCAGAGGGTTCATACTATACGGATGAAAACGGCAATCAGATAGACTGTTCAGGTATGAAACTGATAGACAAGAATGGGTATCCGATACTGGATACCAGTCCAACCCGACGCATCGGCAAGGTAGATCCTGACTGGAAAGCAGGAATGACCCAAACCTTCAGATATAAGAATCTCACCCTGTCTATGGTATTTTCTGCCCAGTATGGAGGTCATTGTTTCTCTGTTACCAACTTCGCCCTCTCCTATCAGGGAAAGTTGAAGAACTCACTGGAAGGAAGATACGACGGGCTTGTTGTAGATGGTGTGTACAAGGATGCAGATGGTGTCTATCACAAGAATACTACCATCGTGGATAATATTGAGACTTATTACAACTCTTACGTATGGAACCGCAACAACACCGAGGAAAATACCTTCAGCACCTCTTTCCTGAAGTTGAAGATGGTACGACTCGACTGGCAGTTGCCTAAGACATGGTTGAGCAAGAAAAACTGTCCTGTGAAGTCAGCGCAGATTGGCGCCTATGCCACCAACCTGTTCTGCCTCACCAGTTTCCCACAATACGACCCAGAAGTGGGAATGGTAAACGGCGGCGATGTTCATTCCGGCATCGAAGCCATGTCATACCCGATGACCCGCTCCTATGGCATCAACGTAAAATTAGCATTCTAACACGATAAGTTGATTATGAAGAAAATGAAAAAGAATATATATTTCTGCGGTTTAGCAGCATGCATGCTTGCCATGGTGAGCTGTACTGATAATTTTGACGAGACCAATACAAATCCCAATAAGATTACGGTGGCGAGCGGCAAGTTGGACGCTTCCTCCTTGTTTGAGCAGACGCTCTATGGAGGGGCCAACGTCTTCACCTATTATTCCTGGTTCTGGTGTGATGAACTCATTCAGCATACAGCGCATACTGGTGGAACCACCCGCCAGGAACATCGTTACTTTATAGGAGACCAGAACTGGAAAGCTCTGTGGAATACCTATTCAAGATATGCCAGCAATGATGTCAACATGATCAAGTTGGCAGAGGCTCAAGGGGCTTCTTATCTTCAGGCAGTGGGTCTTACCATGAAGGTTCTGTTCATGTCAAACATCACTGATATCTATGGAGATATTCCTTACAAGGAGGCTTTCATGGCGGAAGAGGGAATCAAGCAACCGGTGTTCGATTCTCAGGAAAACGTATATCAGCAGATGTGTGCCGAACTGGAAGAGGCAAACCGCATCTATGCTTCTAAACCCTACGTAGAAGAGAAAAACAGAAAATTGGATGGGATGTACAACTTCGACATGACTAAATGGCAAAAGTTTAACAATTCTCTCTATCTCAGACTGTTGTGCCGTATCAGTGGACGAAAAGAAACCATCGTGGATGGCACTCACAATGTAGCCCAGAAGATAACTGAAATCGTAAACAGTCAAGAGACTTATCCTATTTTCGAAGGCAATGAAGACAATGCCACTGTACATTATACCGGCATCGCTCCATATACAAGCGAATTTGATAATGCCAACTACACAGAATCATCCTTTACAACAGGCAGCTATAAGTTGACTGAACAGATGATTAAGATGATGGTCATCAAGGATGCAACTAATACCAAGGTTGACCTATATACAGACCCACGTCTGCCTATCATAGGAAGAAAGAAAAGGGAATATTGGGCAGGTACTATTGCCGGAGCAACGATGGGTGAAGAATCAAATAATGGCGACAAGGATGCAGCCTACCTGAACTATAAACTTCTCTGCAGGAACAACTGCGATGAGTGGTTTATGGACTATGCAGAGGTGGAGTTTATCCTTGCCGAGGCAGCACTCAAGGGACTGATTCCAGGAGGAGAAACTGTCGCCAAGACTCACTATGAAAAAGCCATCACAGCATCACTCCAGAAATGGTCTGACTTCGCATCTCCTGTAGATCCTACATTAGCAATCACAACAGAAGGAATCCAGACATTCCTCAATTCAGGATTAGCATCATGGGATCAGGCTAACACACAAGAGGCAAAGTGCGAACTGATTGGTAATCAAAAATATCTGGCTCTCTTCTGGACTGGAATGGAAGACTGGCATGAATACCGCCGTACCGAATATCCAAAACTCACAATAGGAAGTGGTTGCGTTTATAACGATATGATTCTTCCTACCCGATTTGCATATCCAAGCACTACCATAGCTACCAATAGAGTACATGCAGATGAAGCACTCCAGAGAATGGGTGGTGAGAACGATATGAAAACCCCGGTCTGGTGGAGTAAAAAAGCCATAGAGAAATAAAGAATAAACGTAAAATCGAAAATCATGATGAGAAAAAATATCATATCCAGCTGCTTCCCCTTTGCCTTTTCCCTGGCAATAATACTATTTGCTTCTTGCGCAAGCGACAATGATGAAGCATGCTATTTCAAAATGGAAACCGAGCAGACACAGGTAAACGTACCTGCAGCTGGTATTTCTAAGTCAAAACTGGCGAAAGTCATCATCCGTTCTAACAAAGACTGGAATATCCAGCTGGAAAATCCTGAGGATGCACAATGGATACATCTCTTCGCCAATGAAGGAAGTGCTGATGGCATCTTTCGCTTTTGGGTGGATAAAAATACCGAGTTCACATCCCGCTCTGCACGTTTGATATTCACTGTAGATGGTCAGAAACAGGACGTTCCCTACAGAATAGACCAGGCTGCCGATGTTCCAGCCGTCACAATTGCCAATGCCGAGAATGGCTATAAGGTACTTGCCACAGGAGGTCAACTCAAGGTGCCTGTGAGCCATAACATAAAATGGACTACTCTGCTGAAAGACAAGATGAACCAGCAGCCTACCTGGATTAAGATTGATTCCTGCGGTACAGACAGCATCTATCTCTCTCTGGAGAAGAACACTGATGATACCCGCTCTGCCATCCTCACTTGTACAGGTGTGGGAGAATATGCTTCCGTCACGAGTTCAACCATCATTACCCAAGCCAATGCTGGCATCTATCTCAACGATCGCTTCGACTGGATGCAGGAAGGTAAAGAGGACTATTACTACAACTATCCGGAACAAGGCATCGCCGTATGGACTGAAGAAGAATTATCACATGGCTGGACCACTCTTGCCACTTCAAATCCTTGTTTATATGGAGGTCTGGGGTATCTGAAATTAGGCAAGACGAATGTAGCTGGTGATGTATTGTCTCCAAAATTGAGCACCATTGAGGGAACTACCGACGTGGAAGTTACATTCAAGAGTATTGGTTATGTCTCTAAAGGTGGAGCCAAGGATGATGGGGTCATGAGAGTGATGATTGAGGGACCTGGAAAAATCGTCGGTCAGGATTTGGTAGATATGACAGTGAATGAGAAAACTTATAAGGCAGCCACATTCGATATCACGGTTTATCCAAATTCTTCCAAGAATGAAAACGGTGAAGACTACAATCCTTGGATACAGTCAGGAGCCACATTCACTTTCCACATCAAGGGAGCCACCAAGGAAACCCAGTTATTGTTTGTGGGAGGTGTTGCTTGGAATAGCGGTCTGAAAGGAAAGGGGCAAGGCAAGAACCGCCTCCTCCTGGATGATGTAAAAGTAAAGGCGATATAATTTATCAATAAAAGTAATCAAAAAATCCGAAACAGATAGCTGATATGGCTTCTGTTTCGGATTTTTTGTTTTCTTATTCTTCCTTGATTTTCCATTCGCTGATAGTTCGCTGGGTACTGTCAAAGCTGATGCCTATTTTTACCAGTCGCTTGCCCTCATAATGATAAGGGAGCATGTAGCCTTTTTCATCTATCTGGGCCAAAGCTTCTTCGGCACTTTTATCTACCTTCAGTTCGAAGACGTAGATAGTATCAGGCATGTGCATCACGGCATCAGCCCTGCCGATGGCACTCTTCACCTCCGTACGGATATAGATATTGAGGAAGCTGAACATCAGATAGAAAATGGTCTGATAATGCTTCTCGCTATGATTCTCCAAATCGTATGGTATCGTAGCCATATACGTGCGCATGTGTTCCAATGCTGCCTCAATATCATTGCGGTAAACCGCCTTGCAGAATCCTAAGAGGAAAGCATCATTATCGGAACGGCGAGGGTTTACATAATGAGGAATCAGGGAGTTGAGTAAGCCATTACGTACCTCCCCGTTTGGGATGCCTAAAGTATATTCCTGAAACATCGGATCATATTTCTTGATGGTCAGGTAGCCGCTCTGATAAAGCAATGGCAAGGCATCTGTCATTTCCTCCGTTGATTGGTCGAAAGAGCTGAGTACTGCCTCCTGACTTTCCAATGTAGAAAGATTGACATGATATTTATCCAATAGTTTCAAAAGGAAGGATGGAGTGCCGGAACCAAACCAATATGGAGCAATGTCACGTGCATTCAAAGCCTTTACCAGACTGAACGGATTGAAGACATCCTCTGAATTCTTGCTGAAATGATAGCCGTCGTAGAATCGTGTCAGCTCTGCCAGGCATTCCTCATACGTCATGCCAAGCGCTTCGCCCATTGCCTCTACATCCGGTTTCATCTGCGTGGTTAGTTCCGTCTTGCTGATGCCACAGATTGCCGAGTACTGGTCGTACAGACTGATATTATCGAGGTTGTTGAGTTCGCTGAAGATGCTGAGCTGCGGGAATTTAGTGATACCTGTGATAAAGGTAAACTCTAAGTATGGATCGAGCTTCTTCAATGGGCTGTAGAAATTCTGCATGATACGACGGAGCGGTTGCAAATTCTCCTTCTCATGCACTACATCCAATAAAGGGGCATCATATTCATCGATGATGACCACAGCCTTTTCTCCCGTTTGCTTGTATGCTCGCTTTACGATTCCTTCCAGTCTTTCATTAGGATATTTTTCACCTTCTCCCTTACCATAAAGTTCTTCGTATGGCAAAAGTTCCAGATTCAGATAATTATTCAAAGCATCAGCATCAAAATGCTTGGCTCCACTCATGTCAAAATGAAAAACTGGATGTTTCACCCATTCTTTCTCATAATCAGCAATGGCTAATCCTTCGAAAAGTTCTTTTTTCCCCTCAAAATAAGCTTGAATGGTAGAGGCAAAAAGAGATTTTCCGAATCGTCTTGGGCGACTCAGAAAGACATACGACATCTGTTTTTCTCGGAAATCCACGATGTATTTGGTCTTATCTACATAGAGATAATTGCCTTCACGAATCTTCGAGAATGTCTGTATTCCTACTGGATAGAAATTTACTATTTTTGCCATAATCTTACATGTCTTACGTTTGCGCTGCTAAATTACAAAGAAAATCCGAATTAGCCAAATATAAATTCAAATAATTATCCTCCACTTTTTTCACCTGCTACCAGTTACTCTCCCTTTTCCTGATTTTCTGACACTATCATGCGAATCAATTCCTCGTTAGTTTTGCTGTCAAAAACTAAAGGGATATACTGGTTTTCAAACTATCCGCATGTATGAATCGTGAAAACGAATTATACTTTCATGTCATTTCTGACTGCTAAGTTTAAATTATTTATATTTTGATGTCAGTTTTGCAGAGTCTTTTGCCATTTTTGTCAATATCTGTTCACTTCAAACAGACAGATTGAATTGGCACATAACTTGCTCATATATAGAGTGAAAGCGGAAGCCGAAAGGGCAAAGGGAACGATAAGAACCCTAAGCAATGATATTTGAGGGTTTCTTGAAATCCTTGAGCCTCGAAAGCCGAAGCAATCATTATTTTAAAAGGATAAATATAATAAACAATTAGAAATCCCGACAGAGCCGAGAGGCGAAGAGAGGACGAGAAAAATAAAATTTGGAGGTTTTTCATTATGTTGTTAGCTCGTAGAAATAACAGTGTTTCAAATTGGTTGAACAATTGGTTTAATGACAATTTCTTTGATACAAGCTTGATGCCACATATGAACGCCACCGCTCCTGCAGTTAATGTCAAGGAAGATGAAAACGCTTATACGATGGAGATTGCAGCTCCTGGTTTGAAGAAAGATATGGTCAAGATGAACATTGACAAGGATGGTTATCTGAATGTATCTATCGAGAACAAGGAAGAGAAGAAGGAGGAGAAGAAGGAGGAGCATTACTTGCGTCGTGAATTCTCTTACAGCAACTATTCTCAGAGTTATGCTCTGCCAGAGAATGCCAATCAAGAGAAGATTTCTGCTGAGGTCAGCGATGGTGTCTTAAAGATTGAGATACCTAAGGTAGCCAAGGAAGAAAAGAAAGACGATGTTAAGCACATTGAGGTGAAATAATCACTCATAACGTGCTAACCCGTTTTCTGGATGATATTTCATAAGCATCGGGAAAATAATTAAAACGAGAGGGTGTGTCATAAATTTGTGACGCACCCTTTTTTTAATTTTATCAGGTTCTCACTATCGCAAACCTGACAAGAATAAGACTTTAGGCATGCTGACACAATAATAATCAATCTTTTTGAAAAGCACAAAACAAGTATTAAACGAATATAGCATAAAGAAATTAATTGGTTATCAAACCACATTTAAAAGTAAGAAATCTATTTTTTTAAGCTTATCTCAGTTTAATTCTGTAGAATATTACCTCATTTATGGTAAAATATTCATTAAATATATATTTAATCTCTAAAAAAGTGTTATCTTTGCAAAGAAATATAATATTAATACGAGAATACTCAATTTAGATTGTAACTTTATGCAAATAAACAATTTAACTCCATGCGCTTGCCGCTGGATTTTGCTGAGTTGTTGTCTTACCCCTCCATTCTTTCAGTCTGCATCCGCACAGAATGTAAATGGAGAAACAACTCCACAAACAGAGATCGCTGTGAAGCAAGGATTTGTTGAGGGTAAGGTGTTTGATGGCGGTGACCATGAACCTATGATTGGTGTTACTGTGGCCATCGAAGGTACTACAAACGCTGTAACAACGGATATCGACGGACATTTCTCCTTGCCAGTCAATAAGGAATGCAACATCGTACTGTCTTTTATCGGTTATAAAAAAACAGTCATCCGATATACGGGTAACAACCAAGCCGACTTTGCCAAAATCATGTTGAAGTCGGAAGCTCAGAACATCAAAGACGTGGTGGTCACTGGTGTCTATCGCCGTAAGAAGGAGAGTTTCACCGGTTCTTCTGCTACTTTCAAGGGCGATGAACTCAAGAGCGTGGGTGCACAGAACGTACTCCAGAGCTTGAAGACCCTTGATCCTTCTTTCAAAATCATGGATAATGCCCTCTCCGGTTCCAACCCTAACAAGATGCCAGATGTGGAAATCCGTGGTAAGTCGAGTGTAGCTGGTCTGAAAGAGGAATATGGTTCTGACCCTAATCAGCCTCTCTTTATCCTCGATGGTTTCGAGACAACTCTGGAAACCGTGATGAACCTCAATATGAACAGAGTAGCCTCAGTTACTCTGCTCAAGGACGCAGCATCTACTGCCATCTATGGTTCCAAGGCTGCAAATGGCGTGGTAGTCATCGAGACCAAGGCGCCTGTTAAGGGTAAACTGCAGATTTCCTACAAGGGAGACTACAGCATGGACTTTGCCGACCTCTCTGATTACAACCTGATGAACGCTCGTGAGAAATTGGAGTTTGAGAAATTAGCTGGTGTATATAAGGACAATACCAACGATCCTTTCAACCAGATTAAACTGGATAATCTCTACAATTCCCGTCTCCGCGACATCGAGCAGGGCGTGAACACCTATTGGCTCAGTGTTCCGCTGCGCACCGGTTTTACCCACAAGCACAATGTATATGCTGAGGGTGGAGAAGGTAACGTGAGATATGGCATTGGATTGAACTACGGTAAAGTGAACGGTGTGATGAAGGGTTCCGACCGACAGACTTTGGGCGGTAACCTCGACCTGATCTACCGTACAGGCAAGTTCCAGTTTAGCAACAAACTCTCCATCGACTATCTGGAGACCAACAATCCTACGGTAAGTTTCGCTGAATATGCCCAGGCTAACCCTTACTACAAGAAATATGGGGAAAATGGCAAGATCAACAAATATCTCTATTATCCGGAAGATGGATTGAACGATTATCCTGTATCAAACCCTCTCTGGAATGCCCATCTCAACAATTATGACAAGGGACAGCGCTTCGGCTTTACCAACAATTTCATCGCCGAGTGGTTTGCCACAGATGACCTCCGTGTGCGTGGCAAGTTTGGTATTACCAAGTATGATGATACCCAGGACCAGCGACTCTCACCAGAACATACCGACTTCGATGATAAGGAAGCAACCCAGAAGGGACTGTTCAAGCACAGCCTGCAGAAATATCTCTATTACGAAGGAGACCTTTCTGCAACTTATGGTAAACTGATAGCCGGAAAGCATCAGATTAACGCCGTTTTGGGATTCAACTTCAGCAATACCAGCAGCAAGACTAATGGCTATTCGGCTACAGGTTTTACGGACGACCAGTTTGACGCTCCATCCTTTGCCAACAACTACCCTACTGGTGGCAAGCCAAGTTACCGTGAGAACATCAAGCATGCATCCAGTTTCTATCTGAATGGCGGATATGCTTACGACAACCGCTATCTGCTGGATTTCAACCTGCGTAACGACGGCGCCTCTATGTTTGGCACCGACAACCGTTTCCGCACCACCTGGTCTGTGGGTCTGGGTTGGAATATCCACAATGAGAAGTGGATGCAGGAGAATGATATCTTCCAGATGCTGAAGCTGCGTGCCTCTGTGGGTAACCCAGGTAACCAGAACTTCTCGGCTTATCAGGCTTACACCACCTATATGTTCAATAGTCTGATGACTAACGTATTCGGTACCGGTGTCATCATCAATGGCTTGGGTAATAACGACCTGGCTTGGCAGGAAACCATCAACTACAACATTGGAGCTGATATCACCACCTTGGGCAACCGTCTGAACCTGACGCTTGATTACTATATCAAGAATACAGACCCATTGCTCGCTATCATTACGACCCCAGGTTCTATGGGCGTAACCAGCGAGGCTCTGAATGCCGGTAAGCAGAAAACCAACGGTTGGGAAGCCACCGTTAAGTTCTCTCCTATCTACATGCCACACGAGCGCATCAACTGGAACATCTCCGTGAGCGCCACTCATTCCAAGTCGAAGTATGCCAACATCGGCAATGCCTTCAGTGCTTTGAATGAGAGCGGAAAGACGGGTCTTCACAACACCACCCGCTATTATGACGGCGGAAGTCCTACCGCCATCTGGGCAGTGCGTTCTGCGGGCATCGATCCAGCCACAGGTAAGGAACTCTTCATCAAGCGCGATGGAACCTATTCGTTCACCTATGATGCCAACGACGAGGTGGTATGCGGTGATACCGAACCAGACGTAGAGGGTCTGTTGGGAACCACCTTCTATTATAAGGGATTCTCATTCAGCTGCTACTTCCGCTATCAGTATGGCGGCCAGCTCTTCAACAGTTCGCTCTTCGACAAGGTGGAGAACATCGGAACAGCTGATGTATATAACAACCAGGACCGCCGTGCCCTCTACGACCGCTGGAGCATCAACAACCGCAATGCACAGTTCAAGGGCATCTCTATGGTGCAGAAGACCGACAAGTCATCCCGCTTCGTGATGGATGAGAACACCCTCACCTGCGAGTCAATCAACTTAGGTTACGAGTTTCCACTCAACATCGCCAAGAAATTTGGCATGCAGGCCCTTTCCGTTCAGGCCAACATGAATGACATCTTCCGTTGGTCAACCGTGAAGGCAGAGCGAGGCATCGACTATCCGTTTGCCCGTACCGTGTCATTCTCTATAGGTGCAACATTCTAAAAAGCAAGAAATGAAAAAGATAATATATTCAATGATTATAGCCTGCAGCACGCTGATGATTTCGTGTGACAACTGGTTGGAGGTAAAACCTTACGACCAGATTTCGGAGGGCGAACTTCTCAAGTCTGAGGAAGGCTATCAGAAAATGCTCAATGGCATTTATATCGATCTGAACAGTACTGCGCTCTACGGTCAGTCTCTCTCGGTAGAGATGATCGAGGTGATGGGCGGTGCCTACACCATCGGCAGCGACAACAGTGTATGGGGCAACTACAAGGACCTGGCGTCCTATCAGTATGCTACAGAATATTGGCGCGACCGACTGGATCAAACCTGGAACAAGGCATACGCCCTGATTCTCAACTGCAATAAGATACTGGAGACCATTGATGGCAACCAAAACCTCTTCAGCGGTGGCAACTATTACGTTGTCAAGGGCGAGGCATTGGCTTTGCGCGCCATGCTCCATTTCGACATGCTGCGCCTTTTCGGTCCGGTTTATTCCAAGGACAGTGATAAGAAGGCGATACCTTATTATAATAAGCAGACCAATTCGCCTGAACCAATCCTTACCGCCAAAGAGGTGGCTGAGAAGGTGGCAGCTGATCTGGAAGAAGCACGCACCCTGCTCACCAACGACCCTGTAAAGACAGAGGGAACCCTGATGAGTGGTTCGCAGGACGGCACCAGCAACTTTATGCGCTATCGTGCACTTCGCCTGAATTATTATGCAGTGGAAGCACTCCTGGCTCGTGTATATCTCTACATGGGCGACAAGACTGATGCGTTCAAGTATGCCACCGATGTCATCAAGACAGCCGACCAGGGCATCTTCCCATTTGTAGATAAGAGTCTTGTAACCGGTTCTCCAGCCGATCCAGACCGCATCTTCTCATCGGAAGTACTCTTCGCCTTGACCAATACCAGTCGTGGAAACATCCACAAGAATTTCTACGATCCATCCCGTCTGCCAAACTATGTATTCCGCATGGATGACAACCTGATGAGCAATATCGTATATGGCGGAGCTGCAACAACTGGGGGCTATCAGGACGACTACCGCTATCGTGCCAACTGGATAGCTACGGGAAGCAACCGCTATTTCTACAAGTATAGTGACATGGTGGCCAACGGAAGCATTCAGAACACGATGATTCCGATGGTAAGATTGGGCGAGATGTTCCTGATTGCTGCAGAGAGTCAGAGCGATAATCTGGCTAACGGCTTGCAGTATGTGAATGCCCTGCGTAGAAACCGTGGTGTGGCAAACCTGCAGACTCTGACTCCAGACTTGCTGAAGTATGAGTATATCAGAGAGTTGTATGGCGAGGGACAGCTGTTCTATCTCTACAAGCGATTGAACTGCGACATCATCACCTCTTCTAACAAGAACAAGAATCCAAAGGCAAGCGACTTGATCTTCGTGGTTCCATTGCCAGATTCTGAGACTGAGAACTGATCAAAAATTAAGATTAAAAAGTTCAAAGTCAAACGTTAATAATTAGGAGTTTTCCAGATTAATTTAACATACGAAATTATATGAAATATCAGATAAAAAACCTCTTAATAGGGGCGATGATGGTCATCGCATTCGGTTCATGCAGTGAGCAGGAGCCGGATGTATTCCAGGATATCAATGGCGTTTATCTCAACAATCGCACCAATACCAATATCCTGCAAGATAAGACTAACGTGACCTTCGTTTATGAAAAAGGCGACGAAATGCAGGTGCCGGTGAAGATTCAGTTGGTGGGCAGACCTTCCGACCAGCCTCGCGAGATTGCCCTGACTGTAAGTTCGGAGGATGCACAGGAAGGCGTGGATTATGTTCTTCCAGAGAAGGCTGAGTTGCCAGCAGGCGAAACGACCTTGGAGTATATGATTACCCTGAAGCGTACTGCCATTCTGAAATCGCAGCAGAAGCACATCCAGATAAGTTTACAGCCAAATGCATTCTTCACCCTGCCCGTGACAGAGGAAACCACTGCTAATGGCGACGTGGTGACCACCCTGTCTTACGAGATTATCTTCTCCGACCAGTTTACCACAGCACCAAAGGCATGGAAAACTGATTTGCTCGGTGACTTCACTCAGCAGAAGTTTGAACTGGCATGCAAGGTACTGGGACTCGACCCAGGCGATTTCAACGATGAGTCGAAGATGACACTTGCCATGCAGAGCTATGTAAGTTCTGAAATGCAAAGCTATGTGAAGGAGCAGCAGAAACTTCGCAACAGTGGCAAGACCTACGATGCCGATGCCTTCGATGCACAGGGCAATGCTTTAGCATTCTATGGTGAGTAAAGCCATGGGAAGACATTCACTCTCAAAGGAGAAATTAAAAGAAAAACATTAAGAATTATGAGAAATTATAAAATATGGGCAATGGCTCTGATGATGGCTACCATGTTAGCTGGTTGCTCGCAAGACGAGGGCAACTACGACTATCACAGCTTGAACGAGCCTACTATTACGGGCGTGCCAGAGAACATCTCAGTACTCACCCATGCCAACATCGACCTCGATCCAAATCTGGGCGATAACATCACCGACCTGGATGCCTACAACTATGAATGGAAGGTAATCAACAAGTCGGGCGATAATGAGGTAACGGTACTCAGCAACGAAAAACATCTCTTGCAGGAAATGACACTTCCTGCAGGAGAATATATCCTCTATTTCACCGCCACAGAGAAGAACACCGGTCTGTTCTGGCGACAGAGCTACAAGCTCACCGTGAGTGACACTACATCAGAGGGTTGGATGGTGCTTTGCGATGTAGATGGCAAGACCCGTCTCGACATCGTTTCAAAGATTACTGGTCAAACCTATTTCGATGTCCTCAAGACTACCGGAATGCCAGAGCTGAATCATCCTTATCGCATCCAGTATGCACCCAATAGCGGATATACTGACTCTCCATTCTATCTCTTTACAGCCGATGGAGCTACCCGTCTTTCAAAAAACAGTTTCATGTGGCAGAAAGACTATGCCTTCAAGTACGAGGTGGCGAAGCAGCAGGATCTGCATCCTCAAAGCATGGTATGCGACCAGAGCGGCATGATGAGAATGATTGTAAGTGATGGTTATGCCTACTCTGCTTCCAACATGGGAATCCAGGGACTCTTTGCTGCTGTCAACAAACAGCCGGTGCTTGCCCCTGCCGTGGGAGCCAACATCGGAGCCGCCTCTTATGCATCCATCTATCTACTTTATGATAATGTAAACAAGTGCTTCATGTCCTGCTGTCCGTTCCTGCCAGGATTGTCGCTTTCAGACGCCTCTTATCACACCATGAAAGAGATGGAAGAGATTGCTACGGGCTATAAGGGTTCTGAGATGGTAACGGGAAATGCCTTTTCGGAATACCCTACCGGTATGGACTTCGTTTATATGGAGAATACTAAGTATGACCCAGGAAATGCAATGATGGGCGTCACCTATACCATACTCCGCAGCGGAAAGAAATATGAAGTGTATGGCATCCAGTTGGGCGATATGCTCTGTTATGCCGACTGCACATTCGCACTGGGCAAGGCTTACTATGGCGACCTGAGCGACTGTACCGACATCGCCAAGGCTACCTGCTTCGCCTTCAGTTCGCTGAAGAACTATATGTATTATGCCGTGGGCGGCACGGTTTATCGTGTGAATCTCTCAGAGAAGCCATTGAAGGCAGAGCGTCAGTTTAGCTTCAGCGGCGAGACCATCACGATGATGAAGTTCAACTTCTATCAGAATTCCGCATCAACCAATGATTACGATCTTATCGTGGGCACAGAGAGCAGTAAGGGTTCCGGCACACTCCGCATCTACAACGGCATGAGTTCAGAGGGCGACTTCTCTAAGGTAATCCCTACCAGCTATTCTGGCTTCGGCAAGATTGTGGATGCTACCTATCGTGAGCGTACCAACTAATTACACCTTATTATATATATATGGTGCTTTCAACAGAAAGAAAAATTTAAAACAAAAATAAAATGAAGAATAAGATATTGTCATTGCTTCTGTTCCTGTTTGCAGCAGTGAACATGCATGCCGCTGATGGCATTACGGTGAAGTTTGATGTCAAGAATCCGGTATTGACCAATGTGGTATTGGTTTACCACATGAGCGTCAACGAGTTTGCGCTCACCGACGGCAAAGCCACAGTGCAGCTCGACGGCATGGATGCACTCTATGCCAATGTATATTATGGCGAGAAGTTCAAAGTAGTCTATCTCCAGAAGGGCGACGAGATGAACATTTCCTTCGATGCCCATGATTTCGACAACACTTTCGCTGTGAAAGGCGGCAACGAGAAGGCTGTTGATTACCTGAACAAGATTCAGTTGACGGCTCTTCCTAATGAGGCTTATGCCCAACCATGGAGCGAGTTCAAGGCAGCTGTGGATAAGAAGATGGCTTCGATGAAGCGCCTGTTGAAGGCACGCAAGTTTGCAGCCAATGATAAGTTCCTGAAGATGGAGGAAGGCAGAATCACTTATTTCTATGCCAACATGATGCTGATGTATCCTGTAAGTCATACATACCTCACACAGGACACTACAATGGTACTGGGCAAGGAGTATTACGATGCCATCCGCCAGTATGTGAAGGAGGATGAAGATCTTGCCGACATCGATGAATACCGCAACTTTATGATTGAGACGGCTCATATCTTCGACGAGGCAGGCAAGGACATCCGCCAGTATTATCCAAAGGTATTGGCAGAAATGAGTTATATCGGCGAGAACATCCAGAGTGATAAGGTTCGCGAGTCACTGATTCACTTCCTGGCATTCACCTACGTAGAAGGAAATGGTGTGGAGAACATCACCGATCTTCAGAATCTCTATTATACCTACGTTACCTCTCCTCGCCTCAATGCCATCTTCAAGCAGGCTTGTGCCAAATGGGACAAGGCAGCCGTGGACCGTCCATCACCAATGTTTAAGGGTGTGGATGTGAACGGTAAGGAGATGACGCTCCGCGATTTCCGTGGCAAGTATGTATATATAGATATGTGGGCCACCTGGTGCGGTCCTTGCCAGAAGGAGTTGCCATTCCTCAAGAAGTTGGAGGAAAAGTACAAGGGCAGAAACATTGCGTTCGTAGGTCTTTCTATAGATCAGGACAAGGCAAAGTGGGCTGATCGCGTGAAGAGCGGTGCTCTGAGTGGCACCCAACTTTACATCGGCAAAGGCACCAAGTTCCAGAGCGACTATCGCATCAGTGGTATTCCTCGCTTCATCCTCCTCGATCCTAATGGAAGAATTGTCAATCCTGACATGACAAGACCATCCAGCGAGGATACAGAGAAGATTCTGAACAGTCAGCCAGGTTTGTAGTATAAAAATGAGAGTATAATAATATTTTATTCATTAATTAAAACCAACGATTATGAAAAAATTGATTTCAATGATGCTGATGCTTTGTGCCATCATCACATTCTCAGCATGTTCGTCAGATGACGATGGTCCAAGCAACCCAGTGAGTAATCAGGTGGTTCCATCTTCTGCAAAGATTGGTTCCGAAGTAACTGTTCAGGGAAATGGTTTCGCTTCTGGTCAGACTATTTATCTCCAGCCTGAGCAAGGCGCAGAGGTAAATGCCAATGCCAAGATGACTTCTAATGGTGCAACATTCACCATCCCTTACACCATGACTCCTGGTAAGGTAAATGTAGTTTTAAAGGTGGCTAATGACAGCTTCACCTTGGGCAGCATGAATCTTCTTGCAGCTGACAATCCTATCTCTACCCTTTCATTGCCTGCAGAAATGGGTCTTGGTCAGGAGGTAACCCTCGCCGGTATCGGCTTTGCCCAGGGCGACAAGATTGTAGTGGGCGACAAGACCATCGATGCTACTGTTACAACAGATGGCGTGAAGTTCACCGTTCCTGCTGATTTGGCAGAAGGCGAGTATGCCGTATCCCTGGTTCGTGGCAATTCAACATGGGAATTGGGTAAGGTATATGCATACCAGCAGTGCCAGGTGGAGAGCATCACTATTACAAATAATGCGTTTCTCGACATGATGGCATCAAAATTTGGGCTTACAGAAGGTGTTTTAACACTCAACATGGCTTACAATGCTGATGGCTCTCTTCAGAAAATTACTTCAAATGGTAATCTTTCTTGGGATTTCAATTACAATGGAAAAACTGTGACTGTTGATGGGTATACTTATACTCTTGATGACCAGGGGCGCATTGTCAGCAGTACTGCTATGGATATGCAAACAGCTGAAGAGGTTACGTATACATGGAGCTACGATGCAAACGGTTATCTTGTAAGTGTAAAGAAGAATGGAGCTGAAGATAATGATGATGCAAATTTCCTGAGCACCTATACAGATGGCAACTTGTCTGCTTATACCTTGAGCTTAACCAACGATTTCACAACAGACAAGAGTATCCGCACATGTCCAAACACTGTAGAACCTTTTTATTTGTTGAACACATTTAATTGGTTAATGAGCCGTGATGATTTATTCATAGGTTTCCTCCTCAACCGCAACGTAAAGGTATCTACCAACGTTCCTTCACAGATTATTGCTGATGACTTTGATTATAATACAGGAGATATGGGCAAAACCACATCTGGTATTGAGAGTTCATTTGCTAATAATACTTTGACCATGCAGGTTGCAGGTGTAGCAATTTCACAGGCACAAGGTCTTTATGCCAACAAGGTAGTTGTTACTTATAAGAAGAAGTAATTTTGTAGTAACATACGAAAACAAATAAAAAATTTAAGAGGGTGTGTCATGAATTTATGACGCACCCTTTTTCTATCTCTATTTTCCTACAAGAAGAGTTAAATTATACTCTTTTTCGATGACACTCTCATTCCCCCAAATACTCTTTAAATTATCCTTATCTGCTTGGGTAATTTTTTCTCCCTGCCCACGCAAGAATTTTTCCGTGGGCAGGGAAAAATAAAAGTGGGTCAGAAACGGAAAAAATGGAATCTAATTTGTTGAAAATTTTAGAAAGATAAAGAAGCGTTTCTTTGCAACTTAAAGAAGCGCTTTATTAACACTTAACGATGCGCATCATGAGACCTTAATAAAGCGCATCATTAAACCCTAACGAAGCGCATCATGAGACCTTATAAATGCGCATCGTTAGATTTGATAAATATACTTTCTTTGAGGAAATGCTTTCTCATCGGATAGTGTGTCAAGATTTACGATTCCCCTCATCCTCTTCTCCATGAAAGATGTAATTAGAAAAACTAACAAATATTTACTAAAAATCATATAAAACAATCTAATTTTCGAGAAATCAAGAGGAGTTTCGTATTATTTTCATTATATTTGCAACAAATTGAAATCAATGATGATTGTAATGACATTTGCAACAACAAAACATATATCAAATAAACTCCAAAGATGTAATGTTCCCCATTACATCCTTCATTGTAATCTTCGGAAATAATACCTATCTCATTTCAGATAACATATTATTAACGAATTAAAATTTACATGGGTTTAATTATTTTATATTTTTTAGGTGCTCTGTCACTATCCTTTTTATGCTCTGTCCTGGAAGCAGTGTTATTATCAACTCCAATGTCGTTTATCTCGATGAAGGAGAGTCAAGGCAACAAGACAGCCTCTTTGATGAAACAGTACAAGAACAACGTAGATCGCCCTGTGGGTGCCATTCTTTCGCTCAATACCATTGCCCACACCATCGGTTCTGCCGGTGTAGGAGCTGAGTCTATCAAACTCTTTGGTGAAGAATACTTCGGTATCATTTCCGCTATTCTTACCCTGCTGATTCTGGTGCTTTCTGAAATCATCCCGAAAACCATTGGTGCATCCTATTGGCGCTCATTAGCCATGTCATCTACCAAGATTATCAGGGTGCTCATTTTCATCACCTATCCATTGGTGCTGCTCTCAGAACTTATCACGAAGATATTTACTCCTAAGAACCACCAGGCCACCATGAGCCGCGAGGAAGTGTCAGCCATGGTGGATGTAGGAACCACAGAAGGCATCTTCCGTGAATCAGAAAGCAAGATCATCAAAAGCTGTATTCGCCTGGCTGGAGTAAAGGCCAAAGAGGTAATGACTCCATCCATTGTGGTAGAATCTGCCAACGTGAATCAAACCATCAAGGAGTTTTACGAACAGAAGGAATGGAAATTCTCTCGCATCCCTATTTATGATAATAACAAAGACTACATCGTGGGCTATATCCTGAAAGACATGGTGCTCAAGGAGGTTTCAGACGACAAGTTCCAGACCAGATTATCAGAGTTGGTGCGCCCGATTCTTTCTTTCAATGAAGATGAATCTCTATATCAGATATGGGAAAAGATGCTGGAAAAGCGCGAACACATCTCTATTATTGTGGATGAATACGGTTGTCTCCGTGGCGTAGTTTCTATGGAAGACGTGATAGAAACAATGACTGGCGTAGAAATTGTAGATGAAGACGATGTGGCAGTGGATATGCAGGTTCTGGCCAAAGAAAAGTCGCGATTTATGATGAAGAAAAAGGGCGTATAATAAAATCTGTCTTGGCGAAACCTTCTACTGCAAGTATCTGATAGCAGGCGCATTGGCTACTTGAAGATTATAGGTGCCAAGGCAATCCTCCACCACCAATTGTTCCGCCTGAGTCGTCGGCATTAAAAATTGCTAACACTATACAAATGATTCCTATTGCCAAGGAGCCAAAATATAAAGGCACTAAAGTTTCCCACCCTTGTTTATAGGGCATTTTTGAGTCCTTAATGTTCCATCAATCCCTATAAACAGGGCATTTTAACGGTTACCTAAAAAGTGTTTCATGCCACTTCTTTCCCATTTTCCCTGTTTTCTAGGGCTTAGCCATGATGAGATAAGCAGATGCAGCTTCTTCGTCGTTGATAAGAGACTCTATCATTTCATCAACAGTCACGCCAAGATGCTCACAAAGCACCTCCAAAAGTCTCTTGATGCATGCTAGTACTCTCTTCCATAGGGTCAATGCCATGAGGTTTTCCTCCATGTCTGTGAAAAGTTCTCCCATGGTCTCATATTCAGATAATCGTTTCTCCAAAGCCATGGTTATATATGTGAGGAAACAGAGGGTGCCGTCGGCAATCTGCTCGTCAAAATCTCTTCCAAGGCATTTGCCTAGTCCGAGATACTGTTTACATTCTTTGTTCAAGACTTCTATGTTCCAACGGATTTGGTAAACTTCGAAAGCTTTCACAAAAGTCATAGACAAATCTGTGCTTATCAAAACGTTCCATCTTTGGTTTCTTCCATATCGAATCAGGAATATGCGTACAGGTTGCTCCCCCAGCTTACCTTGCAAAGATATATAATGGCATTTATATTGGCGACAGTTATGAGAACGCTCTCTTTCATATAGAGCTATCAATTCCAAGGCATTGTGTAATTTGCCATGGACAAGATACTTGGCATTTCCCATTTTCGCCAATCCTCCAAGATGCAAGGCTCCTTTGCCAAGCTTTCTAACTTCGCCGATGAGATATTCACAAGTAAACCAGCTGTCACAAAGAACATACTTGGCTCGCAGGCACTTATGACTCCAGGCTCTCTTTATCATGTCAACGGCAACTTTCAGTTTCGATTCCGTAGACTCATTAAAGCGGATGGCGTTTGGATTCTCGGCATTACGCTGTTTGGCAAAACGCTTTTTGCGTTGCTTGGAGGCTAGTCCAAAGTCCTTCTTCTTTCCTTTTTCACAGTGCAGCGAAAGGTCTATAGGAATAGTACTCTTGCCATCAAAAAATGCACAAACCAGCAGTTTGTACCCCAACACACATTTGCCTTGGACATGGTCGAATACTCTACTGATTTGTTCCATGCTGAAACCTGTCTTTTCTAATTACGAAAGTACGTATTTTTTATAAGTGATTGAGAATGAGATAAGTTTTTATCTCATAA
>ENA-OPWL01000185-OPWL01000185.1-human-gut-metagenome-genome-assembly--contig:-NODE-185-length-35091-cov-12.756593_pt1 | contig 35091 bp, 28 predicted proteins | sample MGYA00241508_ERZ502008 | MGnify/ENA primary metagenome ERZ502008 (study PRJEB25962, sample SAMEA2043046) | human gut metagenome | biome: human gut; feature: human-associated habitat; material: faeces... | reverse complement strand
GAAGAGGAAGTCAGAGGTAAAATATCCAAATTAAGAGATGCCATTGTCGTTTTTGCTGACCTTATTAAGGTTGAACTTGGCAAAAATGAGCAGCGAAGCAAGTTCTTGGTTGATGCAGTCAAGCAGATGAGACAAGGGAATGATGTTTCCTCGAAGGCATTGCAGGACAAACTTGAAGTGATGAACAAATCACCTCAGAAGAAGATTGTTATCCACCGCTTTGAACCTACCTCCAAGTATGTTCTTCTTTTCATCGGTAGCTTGGTTCTATCTCTCGTTATTTCCATTTGGGGCAACCTCACCCAATGGCGAGAGCACCAAGATTTGGAGGAGGCAGACTTGAAATATAGGGCATTAAAGATGGTACTTCCATCTGATGACCCGAATATTCACTACATCGAAAAGCATTTCTCTGTTTGCCGAGATGAGAAAGTTATCGATGATGTAAAAAATAGTGTTGCAGTTTATGAGGATTCTGTTCGTCACCATTATGAAATGATTGAAATGGCAGCATACAAAGATAGTCTTGCAAAACAACTGAATAAAGAAGCAAATGAGATAAAAGAAAGGCTTAAAAAGTAAGAAAGGACCTATGCATGTTGCCACATTTTTACAATGTAACGAATACTTAACATTGATGTAATGAAACTGCAATTAAGAAGCCGTACTTTTGCAGCCGTAAACTTACATGACTTGGTTTTAAAAGACCTCAACCAAGCTGTGCGATTATTGTAGAGGTCGCATAAGGAGTGAAAAAATGAAGAAGTTTTTCATGAGTATGGTTGCTGCTATTGTATGTGGTACTGCATTTGCAGGAAACGTGAATGAGGTTGCGACTTCAGCAGTATCAGATGATGATCTTAGCTCATCTACACCAGACAAGATTGTATCTACTTTCTATGGTTCAAAGGCTTCATCTAACGCAAACAATCCTTGCAAGGGAGCAACTATCAGAAAGTGCGGAACCATAGAGTCAAGTTTGGTGTCATTTGAAGACCAAACTTTGGTGATGCAGCAGGTAAAGGATGCTGATGGTAACACATTATTTACAAACAATTTCTTTGCTCCATCTTCCGTGTCAGAAACAAAGGCAAATATTAAGCTTGAAACAATGAAATTGGGTGGAACGTTCAAGGCAAATGTGGCAGAATGAAAATAAGGCATATTTTAGCACTCCTTTTCTTTATGTTTTGCACGACCATATTTGCACAGGGGCGTGATTATATAAATGAAATGGAGCAGAACGACTTGCAAATCAGACAGAAGCCTAACACTGAAGGGCTTCTGTCTGATTATTTGCATTCAGCAAACATTAAGGAAGATACAATTTTTGCAATTCTTTATAGTCCTGCTGAATGTTTTAGATGTGAAGCTGCAATTCCTGCATTTTATGATAAACTGAAACGCAATAATCCGAACAACAAGTTATTACTAATAACTGCATATGGGGATTCTAAAACAGCAAGTTGGTATAATTCTAAAAACAACTATAAGGCTGATTATTACATTTATGATACGAAATCAGTTTATAGCAACATCTTCAGTTTCAACTCTGAAGGAATGTACGGATTGTATATACTCAAATTAGTTCCAAAAGAAGGCGTGTTCGTCACAGGTGGACAATATACGGTCTTAGGGGCAGAGTTTGTGAAGCAGTTGGTACTTTGTAAAAAGAGAATTGCTCCTCACATGTATGAATTGGATAAGAAAGACTCATATAAAAAAGAGGTGGCAGACCAGATTGCGATGATAAATGTTCCTATGCCAAAATGGAAACAAACGGACATCGAGGTCAACACGAAAGATGGAGTAGAAATATCATCAATATATGATATTCCCAAAATAGAGAATGGACACCTTTTTTTTAACGACATGCTGAACAATGGTATAATGCTGTTTAATAAAGAAAATGGTTTGTTTAAATTCAAGCGACTCTTCCAAGCAGACGAAGCGGAGAAAAAGAAATTTGTTTCCGTGCCAGATAAGGATTTCAGAAACTTAGTAAAACAAGGACAAGTCTTTTACATAGCATTGTCTGCAAATATGTTGGACTCTTCTCATATCGGAATTTCCTATTCCCTGCCAAAGATTCTTCGAGAAAAAGTAGGCAACGAATGGAACTTTAGCTTTTACAATGCCCCTGCAGTCTTGATACGAGACATCAACAATTATACGTCAGGCAAGATGATTTCACCAGATTTCGATTTGGAACATTCCAAGTATTTCTATCTTCACTTTGTGTTCGACTTGTTCAATAACAAATTATGGACAGGAAGCGAAAAGTTGACATGGCCTATGGATGGATTTGAGAAAGAGGATATTGTAGGACAGAAAGATTTAGACCCTTTTAATGGCAGCTTTTATAAGACCTTCAATCCAATAATAGCTTCTTTTCGTATCAATGACGGAAAGTGTGATGGACATTACGGCAAATTAGAGCGTATTCAAGAAAATAGCAGAACAGGCTATTATTATCTTAATAATGTATTCGCACATGAAGGAAAAACTTTCTTGTATGGAAATGGTTACACAGGAAAACTGTATGTGACAGATAGCCTTCATCTTGACAAATATAAGGTTTACATGGTGTTTGACACAGATACAGTTCCTATGATTGCACCAGACTCCACAAAATTTTATACGCATGAATATGGAAATCTGTATAGTTCTTACTTCACAAAGTGCATCACAACTGTAAAAATGGATAAAAGGAACATCTATTGTCTTGTAAAGCATGGTATGCCAAGGACTGACAACTTCCAAAAAGACAGATATTCCTTTGTTATCGTAAATAGGAAAAATGGGAAGACTAAGGAATATCCACTTCCGCCTATTGCTCCTGCTGAATACAAATGCTTGGGGTATGGAATAAATGCACAAGATAAGCATTTCAACCCATTCATGTTTATCAAGAAAGATGGTAAGTACATTATAAGGATGTTAGAAATCTAAGCGTCATTATCGTGTGGATATTTTTTATCAATAAAGCCGTATCTCGCCCCAAACAAGTCTTGATACGGCTTTATTCTATTTAATTCATAGGATTATGACAAATAATGGAAATCTATAAGTGTAAGTGTTTGCATCCGTATCACGGAATGAATATCCATTGTAGGATATTTTTTCCTGTAATCGTCTGTCAAGTCTTCATATAAGTACCATTGAGTTCTTTTGCCCTCTTGGCTGATAGAAAAAGCAACATCATATTGAGCAATTATAGTGTCTTTTTTATCCGACATTAAATGAAATGTCCAATGTTCATAACTTGGAAGAGTCTTTTGTTCTGTTTTGATAAAGCTATATTTTTCAGACCATTCTATGGAGGAAGTTGTTTCTATATAGGCTTTCCACTGTTCTTCTCTTGCACTATTGAGGAGTGAAACAGTTCTTTCAGCCGACAAAGCAGACGACAATTTCCTCATGTAAAAATAGTAAACATCAGATGGCAAAGCAGGAGGATTGTCTTCTAATTCCTTTTTTATCTTTTCTGCATTAAAAGGTGCATCGACATAAACCTCAGTTTTCACAGACCAATAACTCTCAGATACATAGGGAGTAAATTTCGGTTGGTCAGGAACCTCATCATTCACCTTGTCACAAGCTGTTATCGTGTAAACACACAATAAGCATAATATATATTTTAGAAAAATACGTTCCATATTCGACTCAGACTAAAAGATATTTTGAATTTGGTTACAAATTTACAAAAAAAATCATAAACATGAATTTTTAAAGTCGCATTGTAAGGAAGCAAAATGCTTTTTAACACTTTCCATGTTTATAATGCCGAATATGAAACTTGTAAGCACTTCATAAGATGGCAACTTTGCTTTTGTTAAGAACAATTATGTTCTTTTCAAAATTTAATAATCTATAAAAACAAAGCAAAATACATTGCTTTTCATATTTTTGATTTATCTTTGCACTTGTAATTGAAGCGTTCTTTGTATATCGCAAAGTTGTAAAAGATAAAGAAGATTGCTCGTTTCTAAATCGTTAGCAGTTACATTATTTAAAGTGTTTAACTCGCTGATATTCAATCAATAAAAGATTTTATTGTGACTCACAGAGGGCAATATATCTGTAGCCGCCATCGTTTCCAATAAGTTCCTGCGCCTAATCATCTCCCTGACAATCATGGATATGCAATAGATGACACTTACGCAGAACAGAGCCAGCATAATATAAAGCCCTTCTCTGATATACAGGCTATGATGGAGACTGGTTCCCACGCAAAAGACCACAATGATGGCAGCATAAATACTACTGCACATCAGTATCATCTTTCTGAGGTTGGAACGTGTGGCCTCTATGTTGTAGATTCCCATGGAGATAAGCGAAAAACAGGGCGTATAGACGAGAATGTTAACGACAGCCCCAAGACTGTCGTCAGCAGCACGGAAGCCGAAACCCATCTGTATGACATATTGTATCGCCAGTCCTAACAAGGCGACAACAATCATCCATCGTGAACGCTCATACCGCTTGTTCTCCCATCTTACATGCAGATGAGAGAGTGCCACGAAGAAGGCATTGACAATCATGAATATGAAACATGCAAACTGAAGAAGATATAATGAGTCCATAGTTTTCTTGTTTTCACACTTGCTAAAGTGGAATATATAATGTGTTCAAAATCCATAATAAGATAATGTGGATTTTGAACACATAAGTCTTGTGTGGTTTTATTTCTCAAGCAAGTCGGGTCGCAAGCGCTGCGTACGCTCCATGGCTTGTTCAATTTCCCAATTCTTAATCTTTGCCTCGTTTCCGCTAAGCAATATATCGGGCACTTTCCATCCCTTGTAGTCGGCAGGGCGTGTGTAGATAGGAGCAGATAGCATGTCGTCCTGGAAACAATCGCTTAGGGCGCTCTGCTCGTCGCCTATAACACCAGGCACAATACGTACAATGGCATCTGCCATAACGGCAGCAGCAAGTTCGCCACCAGTGAGCACATAGTCGCCAATGGAAATTTCTCGTGTGATAAGATGGTCGCGCACACGCTGGTCTATACCTTTATAATGTCCGCATAGTATGATGATGTTGCCCTTCATCGAAAGGTCGTTGGCAACATGCTGGTCAAACTTCTCGCCATCAGGCGATGTGAATATCACCTCGTCGTAGTCGCGTTCGGCCTTTAAAGCAGAAATACAACGGTCGATAGGTTCGCATTGCATCACCATACCCGCAAATCCTCCATAAGGATAGTCGTCAACACGGCGCCATTTATCTGCCGAATAGTCGCGCAAGTTGTGTAGATGAATCTCGGCGAGACCCTTCTTTTGAGCGCGTGCAAGTATCGATTCGTTTATAAAGCCCTCAAGCATTTCGGGCAATACGGTTATAATATCTATTCTCATAGGTGCAAAATTACATAATTTCGGTCATTCGGCAAAGAAAACATGAAAATAACCACGTTTATTTTTGCTTAGTCTTTTTATTTAGTTACCTTTGCACCAACTTTGATAAAAAAACTAATTTGTTATGGTTAAAATCACATTTCCTGATGGCTCAGTTCGTGAATACGAGCAGGGCGTGACGGGGTTACAAATCGCCGAGAGTATTTCACCGGCTCTCGCTCGCAACGTTGTATCTTGCGGTGTTAATGGTGAAACAGTGGAGCTTAATCGTCCTATCAACGAGGACGCTACAATCGCCCTTTACAGATTTGAGGACGAAGAGGGTAAGCACACATTCTGGCACACATCTGCCCACCTTCTTGCCGAGGCTCTTAAGGAGCTTTATCCTGGCATACAGTTTGGATTTGGTCCGGCTGTGGAAAACGGTTTCTTCTACGACGTAATGCCTAAGGAAGGCGACGTCATCTCCGAGAACGACTTCCCGAAGATAGAGGCAAAGATGAAGGAACTCGCCAAGAAGAACGAGCCAGTTGTTCGTCGTGAGGTTCCTAAAGCTGAGGCTTTGGCCGAATTTAAGGCTGATGGTCAGGCTTACAAGTGTGAGCACATTGAGCAGGATCTTGAGGATGGCTCAATTTCTACATACACTCAGGGCAACTTCACCGACCTTTGTCGTGGCCCGCACCTTATGAGTACTGGTGCTATCAAGGCTGTTAAGATTACAAGTGTTGCTGGTGCTTTCTGGCGTGGAGATGCTAAGCGCGACCAGATGACACGTATCTATGGCATCTCTTTCCCTAAGAAGAGCATGCTGGATGAGTATCTGCAGATGCTTGAGGAGGCTAAGAAGCGCGACCATCGTAAGATTGGCAAGGAGATGGAACTCTTTATGTTCTCTGAGCGTGTAGGTAAGGGTTTGCCTATATGGTTGCCTAAGGGTACCGCTCTTCGCCTTCGTCTTCAGGACTTGCTGCGCAAGCTCCTTAAGCCTTACAACTATCAGGAGGTTATCACTCCGGGTATTGGCGGCAAGAGCCTTTATGTAACATCTGGCCACTACGCTCATTATGGCAAGGATGCTTTCCAGCCTATCCACACACCAGAGGAGGACGAGGAGTATATGCTCAAGCCTATGAACTGTCCTCACCACTGCGAGGTCTTCGCACGCAAGCCACGTTCGTACAAGGATCTGCCTTTACGTATTGCTGAGTTTGGTACTGTGTTCCGCTATGAGAAGAGTGGCGAGCTGCACGGATTGACACGTGTACGTACCTTTACTCAGGACGACGCTCACATCTTTGTACGTCCAGAGCAGGTAAGACAGGAGTTTGAGAATATTATCGACATCATTCTCAAGGTGTTCAGCATCTTTGGTTTCAACAACTACGAGGCACAGATCTCGCTCCACGATCCTAAGGATACCGAGAAGTATATTGGTAGCGAGGAGATTTGGACTGAATCGGAGAATGCTATCCGCGAGGCTTGCCGCGAGAAGGGTCTTGATGTACATGAGGAAGTAGGCGAGGCTGCTTTCTATGGTCCTAAGCTTGACTTTATGGTTAAGGATGCTATTGGTCGTCGTTGGCAGCTTGGTACTATCCAGGTTGACTACAACTTGCCACAGCGCTTTAAACTGGAGTATACAGCCGAGGATAACTCTAAGCAGACACCAGTAATGATTCACCGTGCACCGTTTGGTTCACTGGAGCGTTTCACAGCTGTGCTTATTGAGCATACAGCAGGTCATTTCCCATTGTGGCTTACACCAGACCAGGTGGCTATCTTGCCTATCTCGGAGAAGTACAACGAGTATGCTAAGGAGGTACAGAAGTTCTTCGACAAGCAGGGTGTACGTGCACTTGTAGACGACCGCAACGAGAAGATTGGTCGCAAGATTCGCGACAACGAGCTCAAGCGTGTGCCTTACATGGTAGTAGTAGGTGAGAAGGAAGCAGCCGAGGGTCTTGTTTCTATGCGTAAGCAAGGTGGCGGCGAGCAGGCTACTATGACTAAGGAGGAGTTTGCTAAGCGCATCAACGACGAGGTTGCCGAGCAGCTCAAAGCAGCTGAGGCGTAATACTTAAAGTATACCTACATAAAATTGACGGGGATTAACAGCTTGATGATTTGTCAAGTTGTTAATCCCCGTTGATTGTATAGATGTATGTAGAAGCAGACGGCTCTATATGTAGAGGCATGATTTATGTTAAATTATTTGGCGAAATAAAATAAAAGTAATAAATTTGCTTATTAAAACAAAATTGTGGGTTCATGGTACATATAAATGAAACAATAGTGATAAAAAGCTCTTCTGCCGAATTGGCAGAATGGGTAAAGAAACTTAAGGCTCATAAGGTAGAGCAACTTGAAAGGTTGCGCAAGGTTGAGAAATGTGACTTTGATTTCCAGTTCTAATGAAAGAGGCTGTTTACTCGTTCTCTAATAGTTCTGGAGATAAATTTTATATACGCTTAGCTGCTGACAGCGACTTGTTTCTTTCAAATGAGATGTCTTTGTTTTTAAAGGACAAGGATTTTGAGTTGTGGGGGATTTACCTTGAAAGACTGGGTAATGCTCAAAAGGTTGCTCCTGTGAAACTATTAAACAAGGTTTCCCAATTGATTGCTACCTTTTTTATTGGTCATCCCAATGCCATATTATATTATCAATGTGATGATATTTCTGAAGTTCCAATGAGCTTTAAGAAAAAGGAGACAGGGATGTCTGTACAGGAATATCGTAATCGGCTATTTACTAATATGTTTGAAAAAATAGTCAGAAAGATGAATATTTCTGTTGTTGACACTCCTATTTATATAGATGCATGTGGTAATGATGTTTATATTCATTTGATTTCGCGAGAGAAGCATACCGACATTGTAAAAATAATCAGTAAGGATATTCATGAAGGTTTCGACAAATAACAATCATGTATTACTTTGCTTTGCACTCTGCGCATACTCCCTTAATAACAAACGACATGGCATGGGCCTCAAACCCTTCCGGCAATTGTACATCTTGCATTTGCGCATCTTCCAAGCAAAACGAACGTTGGCATATCTCGCAATAGAAGTGTATATGATTTTCGTCGTGCTTGCATGGACCATGATGTCCGCATAGCTCGTAATTTAGCAAACCACGTCCGTCCTCGAACGAGTGTACAACCTCATGTTCAAGAAATAATGTCAGCACACGGAATATGCTCGACTTGTCCATAGACAGTAGTTTCATTTCTAATGCCTTCAAGCTCATAGGCCGATTGGCATCATGCAGAGCTTTTAGCACTATTATTCTGTTGGCAGTAGGTTTTACTCCTTTGCTTGCCAAATGCTCAACTATTTCGTTTCTGTTCATATCTTTTATTTTCTATACCTTATTATATATAATGTATTGAACATCCCTCTTTAAACATCCAACTTGTAAAAGTAGGATAAATAAATCCACTTGTAAAAGTAACAATAATAAATCTAAATCTCATCTATTTTTGATGTCTTTAACCTTATGCTATGTCTATTTATGCATAACAAGATGGATAAGGCAGAGTTTTCCCAATTCTTCTATTCAGAATTTCCACTTCACTTGCAGGTCCATATCAGTTTTCCATGAGCTGTTGATTTGTTGATACGAACTTGATATCACGTCGCGGTCGAAGTATTTGGTGGTTCCCACCTTACCTATTATAATAAGGCTATTTCCAATACTACCCCTTACGAACAAGGCTCCGCGCATGCCCTCGCCGTAATACATCGGGAAGTTGAAACTGTATAATGTGCTGCGCTCGTAGGCATAAATGCGCGAGTTGTAGTCTTGCGTATTGAAATATCCAACGTTTACGGCTACGGTTATAGCATCATGGTTATATCCAATAGTTTGCATAATCATACCACCGCAACTGTTCTCCAAGCCTTGCATACCAGATGGGAATACCGCGTATGCTCCGTCTATTTGAGTTTTGGCATTGAAATGTTTGCCATTGTATGCCAATGACAGGCGCGCACGATGCTCGGTTTTGTTTATAAGTATCTTCTTTTTTGTTGTCTCGGCATCGTTATAGTCTTGTTGTCTTATTCGCAGACGATATCGTGTAGACAATGTAAGGCGCCTTGATATGGTATAGGTGGTTTGTAGCATGTTGTCCCATGAGTGTGATGTTTTGGATGCAGTGTATCGTGCCCAAGGAAAGTAGGCATAGTCAGAGTAGGCAAGTATAGATAGTCGGCTTAGTGGCGACCATTTAGCTCCGAGGTATATTCCACTCTCGTTTTGCACCTTGCCTCCGTCGCTGAACGATGAACTAAAGAGCGAATAGTATCGGTATGAATAGAAACGTTGTATAGCAGTGAGAGTAAGCGAAGAACAAGCTTTAAGCGAAATGCTGTTAATTGTAGCTATCGCTCCCTCGTTGTTAAGAGCCGTTTCGCCGTTGATGTTAAGCCAGCTGTTTATGAATCCGTAGTCGATGCTGCCGTTGTAGAAACTCTTTCCTTTAGGGTCGTATAGGCGGAACAGTTGCGATGTGTTGGGGTGCAATTCGCGGTTGTATGTTGTGTATATGGTGTTGGCACCAAGATGCAGTCCATAGTTTTGCCAGCGTATAGCAGCGCCGGTTGTCCATTGTGCCGAGTTGTGCTTGCGTCGTATTTCGCTTATGGTACGGTGGTAACCAGTATGCAGCAGCGTGCGTATTGAGCCGTCGTCGTTAAGAGTGGCATCTATCTTGCGGTAGGATGCAAATGCCGTGATGTCCGTATGCTTGCCAAGTGCAATTGTTGCCGCAGTGCCTTGCAGATAGTAGGCATCAGAGCGTGAGGCGTTAGGTGATATGTTGTTGGTGGGAGATGAGAACACAAGCGATGTAGTTTTGCCAAGTGCAAAACCGGTATTCATAATAAGCCCCATACCAAGTCGAACCTTGTATTGTCCGAGTGCGAGTGTCTTCAGACATCCAAGTTTTCGAACAATGGCATAATAAGCATAATGGTCGTAACCCATATTGTTGCCGTTGGCGAAGAAAGGCTCTCCGGCATCTTGCGCACCCGTTATACCCGCTTGTACATACCTTCCAAACTTGAATGTGTAGCGCATCCAATGTTTGTATTGATATCCCAGGTAGCCGCTGCGGTCGCCCTTTCTTTCGTAGAACGGAATGCTTGCTGTGGCAACAAGTTCGTGTTTGCCATATTTGAGTATGTCTTTTACTTCGGGAAATTGCTTGTCTTTCTTCTCGTTGCCAATAAATACAAAGCATTGCAGCATATTGAGGCGCACAGGGTCGAGCGTTTGAAGCATGGACAATTCGCCCATTGATTGCAGCGGACGATAGCGGTCGAGATATTCGGTAAGCTCCTCTATCTGTGTAGAGTTAAGAAAGGAGAGTTGCTTAAGATCATCGGCTGTGGCTGTGTTTAGGTTGATAGGCGAGGCTTCGAGCTCGCACAGGCGTTCGTACATATCCTCCATGTTGTTGTCCTCTATATCATCGTAGTCGGCAATTTGCTCAAAGTATTGTTGCCATTGGTTTTTTGGTTGGTTGGCATATTGGGCAAATGCTGGCGCGTGTAAGGAGAGGAGGAGTAGGAGAGTGACATTGAGTTTTTTCATAGTGTATGTAGTTTTATTTATAGCTAAAGATAGGATAGAGGGGGTGTTATGGAAGTACGGTTTTAAGCCGTACTTCCTATTTTTTTGTTTTCTCCTTCTTTCTCCAGAAGAAGAGGTCGGATATTCTGGTGAAGTCCTTCTTCATTATAACACCCAAGCCTTGCGTGTTAAGACTGTTGCGTGTAAAGTAGCGGTCGTTGGTCTTGTTGTACACGTTTATGGCAAGGTTGCCGTTAGGGAATAGCAGATACTTAATGTCGAAGTCGCCAATAAAGCTTGTTGTAGCATTGGCATTGTCACGATAGCCAAACTGTCCGTTAAAGAGCAGTCGGTTGTTAAGTAAGCTACCCGACAGCATACCCTCGTATTCGGCATTGTTGAATCCCTCGGTACCTGTAGATATGTTGGCGCCAAAGTTCCAATTGCTGCTGTTTATAACGTTGCTAAGCACGCTGTTGAGTTGCTGACTGATTGTGCCGCTCAAGAAACTCTGCATTGCCAGTGATGTTTGGCTATATTGAGGAGTCTCGCCTGTGGCATTGTTGTTATTGTTCTGTGCCATGAATCTTCCCACGGCAAGTAGGTAGAGCACTTGTTGGTTCTTTTCCTCCTCTGCATTGAGAAGGCTATATACCATCTGTTTTATGTCGTTCGACATGTTAGGCATATCCAAGTCGAAATCTACTTTTGGCGAGTTTGGGTTGCCCGTGATGTTCATCAGACAGTTTACACGCACATTGTTGTTAGAGAACGAGCGTCCGATGTTAAGGTCGGCAAGGCTAACGCTGTTGAGAACGTATAAGGCCTTAAGGTTGAGTGCTGCGTTGTATGGGTCGCCACCAAACGATATAGAGCCTCCCTTCTGGAATGTAAAGTCCTTCTTTATGATGTTCTGAATGGTAAGTTTGTACACTCCATGGTCAACAATATAGTTGCCATATATGTCGAACGAGCCTTTATTGAAATAGGATGCGCGCAACACACCGTCGCCATTAAGGGTGATATAGTCGCCTGTCTTCTCGTCCATAATCAACTTAAGCGTGGCGTTGGGGTTGCAGTTGATAAGGAAGTTGAGCCTTATGTTAGTCGATATGTCCACCTTATTATTATGTTCGGTGTCGGTAGAGTCGGTTCCCTCCACATTGTTGTCCTTCCATGTAATAAAGTCGGTAGAGCCAATCGACGATTGGTCTGCAGCATTGTATACCAGTATACTGTTCTTTTCGGGCACAGCATCAATGTCGATAACCACTTCACCACTCTTGCCCTTTATATCGCAATCGCCAGCGACATATGCAGTACCATAGAATGTATTGTCGCCAAACGAATGTGTGTCGTAGGCAAGAAGGTTCTTTGCCTTAACCTTAAGCGCGTACGACAGATTGGTTAAGTGTTTATGGTATATGCTGCCAGTCATAATGCCAATATTGCCGTTGCGGTCGTATAAGGTGTCGCCTTTGAACTTAATCTCATCCGGAACAAATGTTATCGAGTCGCCTCGCATCCAATAGGTGGTGTTAAGTGCCGACAAACGAACCGAACCGTCTACAACAGCTTTGCCTACAAGATTGATGTTGTTAAGCGGACCAACAACATTGACGTTGCCGTTGATATCAGCATTGACTTTGTCCATAAACGAGCCGCAGAAGCTCTCCATAAATTCGGCTCTTGTGCGGTGTGCGTCAATAGCCAAGTCTATGTAGTTGTGCTTAGGCGATACATATCCGTTTATGTCGGTCCAACGGTTGTCTTCGTCTTTAGCCACAGCATTAATCTCTATGTTTCCCTCTTCTTGATTGTAGCCAACATTGGCATATAGCGTGCCCATGCGACCCGTCTCAAACTTGAAGTCCTTAACTATTACATCGGCAGAAAGCAATGGTTTCTCACTGAAGGCACCTGCTATGCGTGCCTCGCCCGACGCCATGCCGAAGAAATCTACCGAATGGAAGTTGACAAGATTAAGCACGTAGCTCACATCTATATCGTTAAGTGTAACGAGCAGCGAGTCATTCTCGCTCTTCGTGGCAGTGCCGTTGATGGCAAGCATTTGGTTGTCGTGACTAACAGAGAAGCTATTTACCTGAAGTTTGTTCTTGCTGTATATTATCGAAGAGGGTGCTACGTGCCATGTAGTATCGCCAATTGTAGCGCGTGATGGCAGCACATCGATGTATGCTGTAGATACACCCTCCTCGTCCTTGGCAAATACTGTACTGGAATTGATAATGCCTTTAAGCGGATGACGCTCGTTGTTGCTGAAGCTAAGCGACGTATTTAGATGGTTGTCGGATGCGCCAGCGTTAAGGTGCAAAGCCATATACTTGCCTCTGTCGGCAAGTTTCTTGATGCGGATATCTGCCTTTAATGTGTCGCTTGGTGACTCTACATTGACAAAGGCATCGCAGAATCGATTGCCGTTGAATGTGAATGACGGCACATCGCACCATAGGTTTATCTTCTCGTTTTTGTCGTCAATCTCGCCACTTATGTTTAGCGGGCGGTGTATCTCAAGAGGAATTCCAAGTAGGCGGTTCATCCATTCGGTGCTGTTGAGCGACGCGTTAAGGGTGAAGTCATTAAACTCTCGTTGCGGCTTATGTGTAAGTCCGGGTATGGTAGGCAGTTTTGCTGCCACCATATTGAGCACACTTCTAACGATAGTGTTATAGCTAAAGTGTCCGTTGATGTCGATAGTTCCAAAGTCGCTGTCAACATCAAGGAAGTGGTTGCCGTTGTTGTATCCGGTCTTAACCGATACATTATTAATATTGTATTCGGTTTCGGGACCACGCATGGCGAAGTCGTGTAGCTCTATAGATCCGTCAGCATTATTGATGTCACTGCCCTTAATGTCGCATGCAATATTGGCAGCGAAAGCTGTTTGTTGCCATTTGTCTGTAAGGCGCAATGTATTCGGCTCAAAGTGTGCAATGTTGGCTTTAAGCTGCAAGTTGGGTTTTGCCCCGTTGTTTACAAATGTTCCAATAGCGGTAAGTTGCACATTTGGATCGTCAATGTTGGCCTTGCCTTCAAGTCGCTTGTTGCGATAGGTAGCGTTAAGGTTAAGGCTGCGATATTTGTAACCATTGTAATCGAAATCGTATACACGGCCTTGTGCTGCGAAATTGTCTTTAGATGAACCATGCACATTGAGATTGGTAGATATGTGTCCAAGCTTGTTGTCGTTGACAAGCGATCCGATGTCGAATCTAACCGTCTCCATATGGGCTGTAATTTTGTCGCCTCGCTTGTCGAAAGCCAATGTCAGATTGCCGGGTGATGTATTCAGTTTGCCTTCAGAGGCAATATTCTTCTTGTCGCCACCAACATAACCGGTAATTTGCACGTTGCCCAAGCGTTCGATTATATTGGGTACATTCTTTCCGGTAGCTACAGCATAGATATTGGATATTGCTTGCTGACCGGCCTTGAGTTGGTCGATATTGGTATACCATGATGGGTTGGCAGGATAGTTCTTTACGCCACCATTGGCTACAAGTTGCAGACTGCCGTCTGTTGTATTGATACTAATCTTTTTTACGGTGAGCGATGAGCCTGTGCCATTAAATTGTATGTCCAATGCTGGACGCATATTTAGACGGGTAAGTGTAGGTACAAATACGGCTAAGTCGGATGGAGAAATATAGGGTGCTTTTATGCTTCCATCAAACTGTAGTGTAGGCATTTCTATCTGTCCATTCTTTATTCTGTACGAAGCCTGAAGGCTTGGAATTTGAATTAAAGTGGCTGGGAGCTCAAGCTTGAAGTTCTCTATTTTAGTTTTAGTGCGACATGCTATAGCACTGAGGGATAATGACTTTAGTTTGAATCCGCAACGTTCGTCAAATGCAATACGCTTAACCTTAACGTTAAGTGAATCGTCGGTAATGCGGTTGATTATGATGTGCGCGCTTATGTTGCGTGCATTGATGTCGTCGGCAGAGAATTTGCCAGGCCTACTTGGACGTGACAGCACACGATAACTAATCTCACCATTGCGTATGATGAGCGAGTTGATTTGTAGGTCGAGTGGTGTCTTTTGCTTTGTAGAGTCCTTTGACGCAAGTGCGTCAATAACAAACTGGAAGTTTGGCTTTGCCTCTGGAGTAGCCTTATATAGATTGGCATGAAGGCCAAAGAACTGAGCCGATGTTATTTCAATTTGTCCGTTGGCAAGTGCCAACAGGTTAATTTTTACCGAAATTCGTGATACACGCAGCATTTGCTCGCCATTCTTGTCCTGCATATACGAATCGTCGAGTATAAGGCGATTAATAAAGCCGAGGTCCACTCTGCCTACTTTTACCTTAGTACCGAATTTGTCGCATAGAGCATCTGCTACACATCCCCCAATATAAGTCTGAATGGACGGGATGTGCAACAGAATGATAATGGCTGTGTATAGACCTATAAGGGTCCATATGGTGATGTTTATTATACGTTTGAACACGTGGGTTTCTTATGATTCGTTTTTATCCTGCTGTTTGTATCATGTCGAAAAGACGTACAAAGTTACGGAAAAACATTGAGAATGACAAATCTTTATGATGAAACCTCTTTCTTGTTCAACAATTCTGTTTTGATTATCTCTTCGAAATCGGCCATTTGCATGGCTCCCATCTGTATTGTGGGCTGCCCTAACAAAGGAATGAACAAAAATGTAGGAATGCTTTGTATGCCAAATAGTTGTGCGAGCTCGCGTTCTTGGTCGATATCAACTTTATAGAAATCAATTTTGCCTTTATATTGTCTTGCCAATCTCTCTATTATCGGAGCCGTCATCTTGCATGGTCCACACCATGTGGCATAGAAGTCGATAACAGCAGGTCGACTTCCCTCAAACACCCATTCCTGCGGATGCTTTTCGTAGTTCATTACCTTCTGCTTGAAGTCTTCGGTAGATAGATATACAGTGGCAAGCTCGCCATAATCGGCTACTTTTTTCTTTGTCTTGTGAGTAGAGGTCGTGACTTTGTTTTCCATGTTGTCCTTCTTGTTGTTGGAGCAACTGCCCAGGACAACTATTGCCACTATCAATGCCATGATTATATTTCCCATGTTGTGATGTTAATTTAAGATGTGTATAGATTCAAGATTCATTCAACTGCAAACTTATAATATTATATTCAAAGTTCCAAATGATTCTTGATGAAATGTTGTTTTATTAGTTGTTTTTTTGCAAAGTCGGTATGACATTATTGCAACATTAGGATGATACTTGTGCCAAACTTTATGGTAAAGACAGTTTTGTCGCTAATAATTGATGATTTTTCTTCTGTTAGCTCACAAATTTTTGTTAATTTTGTAGGCGGTTTTCATTACCGTGGAAGCCACTGTTTATTTCAATATCTGAGTAAAGAGAAATTTCTTATTTTTTTAATATATTTATGGCAAATGTAATTAAGTTACGTAAGGGTTTGGACATTAACCTCAAGGGAAAGGCTGCTGAGCAGAAGTTCTCTGTTAAGGCTGCTGCCCAATATGCCCTTGTACCTGACGACTTTGTAGGCATGATCCCTAAGGTTGTTGTTCGCGAGGGCGACAAGGTGAAGGCTGGTGAAGCTCTGTTTGTCAACAAGAAACAGACAGATGTTAAGTTCGCCTCACCTGTAAGTGGAGTGGTGCAAGCTGTTGTCAGAGGCGACCGCCGCAAGGTGTTGCGCGTTGTCGTAGAGGCTGATAAAGATCAGCAGTATGTAGACTTTGGTCAGAAACAGGTGGCTTCGCTTGATGGCGATGCTGTAATTAAGGCTCTGCTTGAGGCCGGCTTGTTCGGTTATATCAACCAGTTGCCATACGCTGTTTCTACAACTCCCGACCAAAAGCCACGTGCTATCTTCGTTAGTGCTTTGCGCGACATGCCATTGGCTGGCAACTTTGAGTTTGAATTGCAAGGTAATGAGAAAGACTTCCAGGCTGGTCTTACCGCCTTGTCAAAGATTGCCAAGACCTATCTTGGTATTGGTGCAAAGCAGACAAGCTCGGCATTGACATCTGCAAAGGATGTTGAGGTGAACGTGTTCGATGGTCCGTGTCCAGCTGGTAATGTAGGTGTTCAGGTTAACAACATTGCTCCAGTAAACAAGGGCGAGGTGGTTTGGACTGTAGAACCTACAGCGGTTATCTTCTTCGGTCGCCTATTCAACACAGGCAAGGTAGGCCTTCGTCGTCTTGTAGCTGTTGCAGGTAGCGAAATCAACAATCCTGCTTATGCTGAGGTTCTTGTTGGTCAGCCTATAGCAAGCATTCTTGATGGCAAGCTCGCTGCAAAGGATCACGTGCGCATTATCAACGGCAATCCGTTGACAGGACGTAAATGTACAGCCGAGGATTTTGTTGGTGGTCACACATCAGAGATTACCGTAATACCTGAAGGCGACAATGTAGACGAGATGCTTGGTTGGATACTTCCACGTACCAATGATTTCTCTGTTAACCGCAGTTATCTTTCATGGCTCTTGGGTAAGAATAAGGAGTACAACCTTGATGCACGTATCAAGGGTGGTGAGCGCCATATGATTATGAGTGGCGAGTACGACAAGGTTCTGCCTATGGACATCTATGGCGAATATCTTATCAAGGCAATCATCGCTGGCGATATCGACCGTATGGAGCAACTTGGTATATATGAGGTGGCTCCTGAGGACTTCGCCGTAGCTGAGTTTGTAGACTCGTCAAAATTAGAACTCCAGCACATTGTGCGTCAGGGGCTCGACATGCTTCGCAAGGAGAATGCATAACATTTAATTTAATTACAAAGAGAAAGTATGAATTTTCTAAGAAAATATCTTAATGACATCAAGCCGAATTTCGAGCCTGAAGGAAAGCTTCACGCCTTCCGCAGCTTGTTCGACGGCTTTGAGACTTTCCTGTTTGTACCTAACCAAACATCCAAGACCGGTGTTAATATTCACGACGCCATCGACTCGAAGCGCATTATGAGTTTCGTAGTTATAGCGTTGCTTCCGGCATTGTTGTTCGGTATGTACAACGTGGGATTCCAGAACTATAAGGCAGCAGGCGCATTGGCCGACGCTTCGTTCTTCTCAATGTTTATCTATGGAGCATTGCAGGTGCTTCCTAAAATCATCGTTAGCTACGTGGTAGGTCTCGGTATCGAATTTGCCTGGGCACAGTGGAAAGGCGAGGAAATTCAGGAAGGCTTCCTTGTTTCGGGTATCATCATCCCGTTGATTATCCCAGTAGGTTGTCCGTTGTGGGCACTTGCCATTGCTGTTGCCTTTGCTGTAGTAATAGGCAAGGAGATATTCGGTGGTACAGGTATGAACATCTTCAACGTGGCTCTTATTACACGTGCGTTCCTATTCTTCTCATATCCTACAAAGATGAGTGGCGATGCAGTATGGGTGGCTAATGATACAATCTTCGGACTTGGTAATACTCTGCCTGATACATTCACTTGCGCTACACCACTTGGTGAGATTGCTCAGGGAGCTGCTGTAAACAACAGTCTTTGCGACATGATTACAGGTCTTATCCCAGGTTCAATAGGCGAAACAAGTGTTATAGCAATTGCTATCGGTGCTGTTATCTTGCTTTGGACAGGTATTGCCTCATGGCGTACAATGCTCAGTGTGTTTGTTGGTGGTGCTGTAGCTGCCTACATCTTCGAGGCTCTTGGCATGACTCCTATCGCATGGTATGAGCATATCGTATTGGGTGGCTTCTGTTTTGGTGCTGTATTTATGGCTACCGACCCTGTTACATCAGCTCGCACACAATGCGGTCAGTACTGGTATGGCGCCATCATTGGTATCATGGCTGTTATCATCCGTGTTATGAACCCTGGTTATCCAGAGGGCATGATGCTTGCCATTCTCTTCATGAACATGTTCGCTCCGCTCATCGACTACTGTGTAGTACAGAAGAACATCTCTAAGCGAATGAAACGTTTAACCAACAAATAACATTATCGGAATATGGAAGAAACAAAGAAGAAGGGGCTGAACACCAGTTCAAACTCCTACACAATCATATATTCTGTCGTTATAGTAGTTATCGTTGCGTTCCTGCTTGCATTCGTGTCTTCTACACTTAAGCCGCAGCAGGACGAGAACGTGGCTCTCGATAAGAAAAAGCAAATTCTTGCAGCTCTCAACATTCGCGATATAGACGGTGCTGAGGCTACAGAACAATATAATAAGGTGATAACTGCCGACAAGATTATCGACCGTAACGGCGAGACTGTAGCTGAAGGCGAGCAAGGTGGCACAAAGGCTGGCTTCCTCTGCAACAGTGCTTCTACCAAGGAAGGCAAGCTTGCCCTCTATGTTTGCAACGTGGAAGGCGAAACCAAGTATGTCATCCCAGTTTACGGTATGGGACTTTGGGGCGGTATTAGCGGTTATATTGCCCTCAACGCCGACAAGCAGACCGTATATGGAGCTTACTTCAATCACGAGGGCGAGACAGCTGGTCTTGGTGCCGAAATCAAGGATTCTCGTGCTTGGCAGGATCAGTTCAAGGGCAAGCATATCTTTGCTGCAGGCAAGGAAGGCGTAGCTCTCTCGGTAGTGAAGAAGAATGAGGTTAGTGATCCTACAACACAGTGTGATGCCGTAACTGGTGCTACACTTACTTGTAATGGTGTGAGCGATATGCTCAAGAATGGCCTCGGTGAGTACACAAAATTCTTAACATCTAAATAAGGAGGAGGAACAAGATTATGAGTTTGTTTTCAAAAGAGAATAAGGCTGCATTCACCAATCCTCTTAACCTCGACAACCCTATCCTTGTACAGGTACTTGGTATCTGTTCGGCTCTTGCTGTAACATCACAGCTTAAGCCTGCTATCGTGATGGGTCTTGCCGTGACGGTGATTACAGCATTTGCTAACGTGATTATCTCAATCATTCGCAACACCATACCAAACCGTATACGTATCATCGTGCAGTTGGTAGTGGTTGCTGCTCTTGTTACTATCGTGAGCCAGATACTCAAGGCCTATGTCTACGATGTTAGCGTAGAGCTTTCGGTATATGTGGGTCTTATCATTACCAACTGTATCCTCATGGGTCGTCTTGAGGCATTTGCCATGCAGAACAAGCCTTGGCCTTCATTCCTTGATGGTGTAGGCAACGGTCTTGGTTATGCTTATATCCTCGTTGTTGTAGGTGGTGTGCGCGAGCTTCTTGGTCGTGGCTCATTGCTCGGTTTCCAGATTATCCCTCAGGGAGTTTACGATGCTGGCTATATCAACAACGGTATGATGACAATGCCTGCCATGGCGCTCATCCTCTTGGGATGCGTAATATGGATTCATAGAGCTTACTTTTACAAAGAAAAATAATCAGAAGTAAACAATGGAACATTTAATAAGCCTTTTCTTCAGGTCCATTTTCGTGGACAACATGATATTTGCCTTCTTCCTCGGCATGTGTTCGTTCCTTGCCGTATCGAAGAATGTGAAGACATCATTGGGACTTGGTCTTGCCGTTACATTCGTATTGCTCGTCACCGTACCTGTAGACTATCTGTTGCAGACTAAGGTGTTGGGCCCCGATTGTTTGGTTGAAGGCGTAGACCTTTCTTACCTGAGCTTCATCCTCTTTATTGCTGTTATCGCTGGTATCGTACAGTTGGTAGAGATGGTAGTCGAGAAGTATTCACCATCGCTATATGCTGCTCTTGGTATCTTCTTGCCACTTATCGCCGTTAACTGTGCTATCATGGGTGCTTCGCTCTTTATGCAGCAGCGCATCAATCTCGACCCTTCCAACTCGCAGTACATTGGCAGCGTGGTAGACGCTATCGTTTATGCTCTTGGTAGCGGTATTGGCTGGACCTTGGCTATTGTGGCCATGGGTGCTATCCGCGAGAAGATGCAGTACAGCGATGTGCCTAAGCCTTTGCAGGGTCTTGGTATTACCTTCATCACAGTAGGACTCATGGCTATGGCTATGATGTGCTTCTCTGGTCTTAAAATATAATAAGGAGGACTCAACGTTATGAATACATCATTTATATTTGCAAGTATCGGAGTTTTCCTTGTTGTGATACTCCTCTTGGTTGTCATCCTGCTCGTAGCTAAGAAGTTCCTTAGTCCGAGTGGCAATGTCAATATCGAAATCAATGGCGACAAGACCATCAACGTGCCTCAGGGTTCTTCGTTGATGGCTACACTCAACGAGAACGGTATCTTCTTGCCTTCTGCATGTGGCGGTAAGGCAAGTTGCGGACAGTGTAAGGTTCAGGTGCTTGAGGGTGGTGGCGAGATTCTTGATTCAGAGAAGCCTCACTTCACACGCAAGCAGATCAAGGACAACTGGCGCCTTGGTTGCCAGTGCAAGGTTAAGTCGGACATGAAGATTAAGGTGCCCGATTCGGTTATGGGTGTTAAGGAATGGGAATGCGAGGTTATCTCTAACAAGAACGTTTCTTCATTCATCAAGGAGTTCAAGGTTGCCTTGCCTCCAGGCGAGCACATGGACTTCGTTCCTGGCTCTTATGCTCAGATTAAGATTCCTGCATACGATTGCATTGACTACGACAAGGACTTCGACAAGGATCTTATTGGCGAGGAGTATATCGGCACATGGAAGAAGTTTAATATCTTCTCTCTTAAGGCTCACAACCCAGAGCCAACTGTGCGTGCTTACTCTATGGCCAACTATCCTGACGAGGGTGATATTATCACACTTACCGTGCGTATCGCCACAACTCCGTTCTTGCCACGTCCACAGGTTGGTTTCCAGAACGTACCTACAGGTATCGCTTCTTCATACATCTTCTCTTTAAAGCCGGGTGACAAGGTAATGATGTCAGGTCCTTATGGCGACTTCCATCCTAACTTCACTTCAGGCAAGGAAATGATTTGGATTGGTGGTGGTGCTGGTATGGCTCCTCTCCGTGCTCAGATTATGCACATGACTAAGACACTGCACACAACAGACCGTGAGCTCCACTTCTTCTATGGCGCTCGTGCTCTTGGTGAGGCATTCTTCCTTGAGGACTTCTGGGAGCTTGAGAAGGAATATCCTAACTTCCATTTCCACCTCTCTCTCGACCGCAAGGATCCTGTTGCAGATGCTCAGGGTGTGAAGTATTACGAGGGATTTGCAGTAAACTGTATCCGCGACACCTATTTGAAGAACCACGAGGCTCCAGAAGATTGCGAGTACTATCTCTGTGGACCTCCAATGCTTATCAAGACAGTTACCGATTACCTCGATTCACTCGGTGTGGATCCAGAAAGTATCATGTATGACAACTTCGGATAATCTGAACGATTATATTCAAAAGTTACATAAAGACAAAGCCGCTGGGATTTCTCAGCGGCTTTGTTGCGTTTATAGGGGTGTTTATATTGTTGTTTCTACCTACGTTTAATATAAAAGTGCTACCTTTGCAACGAACTAAAATATAAACTAATGAAACGATTATACACTTTCTTCATGGCTGCCGCACTTTGTCTTTCGTCAAATGCAGCCACACCTATTAATGTTGTGAATGGCATCAGTCAAGAGCTTGCCGTATCGCGAGCCGCCATTGTCGGCAACATTACCTACGACTTGACCTTTAATATTCCGGCATCCAAGACCGAAGCTGTTAAAGGTAATGCTACAATTACCTTTATATATAAAGGTGGTAAGACCGACCTTCAGCTTGATTTCCAAGGTGCTCCGTCTCAGTTTGATGGTTTATGCGTTGTCAATGGCAAGCAGATTGCTGTAGCTTGGCAAGACGAACACATCCTTATTCCACGTAAGTCGTTAAGACGTGGCAAGAATATCATATCCATGAGTTTCATAAGTGGCGACAAGTCGCTTAACCGTAACGCCGACTATCTCTATACACTCTTTGTGCCTGAGCATGCCCGTTCGGTATTCCCATGTTTCGATCAGCCAGACCTTAAGGCTCTGTTCCGCACCCGTCTTAATGTGCCTGAAGGGTGGGAGACAATAACATCCGTTTCTACCGAACGTATACCTACATACCTCTTCTCTTTTGTTGCAGGCAAGTTCAGCAAGCAGACACAAGAGCGCAATGGTAGAATATTTACAGCCTTATATCGTGAGACCGACGCCAAGAAGGTGGCTCAACTTGATACCGTATTCGATATTGCCGACCATAGCATCCGCTGGTTTGAGGATTATACAGGCATCAAATACCCGTTCAGCTCATATGGCTTTGTTGTTTTGCCAGGCTATCAGTTTGGTGGTATGGAACATCCCGGAGCAATACAGTTTACTGATCATGAGATATTCCTTGGCGAGCATCCCACTCCCGAGGAACTTCAGACACGTGTAGAGCTTATTGCTCACGAGACGGCACATTGCTGGTTTGGCGATGATGTCACGATGCGCTGGTTTAATGACGTATGGACAAAAGAGGTGTTTGCCAATTTCCTTGCCTCCAAGATAGCTAAGCAATTGTTCCCAGATGTCAACCACGACCTCAACTTCCTGCGTATGTATCAGACACGTGCCTTAAGTACCGACCGCACCCAAGGCACTCATCCTATACAGCAGCAACTCGACAACCTTAATTCTGCCGGACTTTTATATGGCAACATCATATATCAAAAGTCTCCAGTAATGATGCGCAAGCTTGAGGAACAAATGGGTGCATCGCGTTTCCGCCAAGGACTTCAGGAGTACTTGAATACCTACTCTTACTCTAATGCCACATGGGATGAACTTATCAACATACTTGACCGCTATGCTCCAGAGGCTCATCTCAAAGAGTTTAGCGAGGCATGGGTTAAGCAGAAGGGTATGCCTACCGTTACTACCCAATGGAACGACGGCAAGCTTATCATTACACAGTCCGATCCCTTCAAACGTGGTCTTACATGGCAGCAATCTTTCTTGGTTGATGCTATATATATAAATAAGGTGGAAAATGATGGTGCCGAGCAAACTCGCATCACCACTACTACCATCCCAGTTGATATGCAGGGCGATAAGAAGGAGATTGCCCTTGCCAAGCGTCCCGACTATATTGTACCCAATGCCGATGGTTCTGGCTATGGACTTTTTGTGTTTGACAATTTCGATAATATCCCATTGCCTACAGACGACTTACGTCGCTTTGCCCTTGCTATGAATATGTACGAGAACTATCTTGCTCATGGTATCGATGCCAAGTCATTGTCTGATACTATGCACTCATGGCTCAAGGCAGAGAATAATGCTCTTATTGCCTCACAACTTGTAAGCTATTGGGGTGGGGCAGTGTCTGCAATGCCTGATACCGACCGTCATTTTCAGGAGCAGCAGATGTGGCAAGAGTATCGCAATGCAACTATTGCATCTGTAAAACAACGTCTTATCCGACAGTTGTACAATACTGTTTCCGATGAGTCTGTAACTGACTCTATATATAATGTATGGGCAGACAAGTCAGACCCGCTGCTCTCCAAGACCGACTACACGCAGATAGCCTATCGCTTGGCAATTCTCAAACCGCAACAGTGGCAAAAAATATTGCAGAAACAGCGCACCCGACTCTCTGATGCTGATGAGATAAGACAGTTCGACTTCATATCACGTGCTTGCACTCCTGATGTAGACGAGCAGCAACGTCTGTTCAATTCTCTACTAAAAGCCGAGAACCGTCGTATTGAGCCATGGACAGCTTCGCTTCTTCGTTTGCTTAACGACCGTACACGCGAGCCTCTCAACAATCGTTACTTGCAACCTGCACTCGATGCTCTTCTGGATGTACAACGTACAGGCGATATCTTTTTCCCTGGCAAATGGCTTTCGGCTCTTCTCTCTGGTCATCACAGCAAGGAGGCTCGCCAGATTGTGGAAACATTTATTAGCCAACATCCCGATTATCCCGACAAGTTGATGAACAAGATAAAGGAGAATGCGTATACGCTGACAAGATAATGGAATAAAGCTGTAATTAATATAAAAAGTTTTGCCGATTAAGCACAATTTTTGACAACATAAGCCACGTTGGATGCAGAATAAACCATATGTGGAAAAACGGGGGTTGCCTGACAATATTATTTTATGTAACTTTGCAGTGCAAACTTCAATATATAAGACAACAATGTTGTCAACACAAAACTATCAATGATAAGGACAAAAAGCGTAGACCAAGAGTCAACCACTCTTAAGTCTGCGTTTTTTTTACATGCTTTCCTTTACTTGCGCTCCTTAAGCAAGTCGCGTATCTCTGTCAGCAACTCCTCCTCTTTGGTAGGCTTTGGCGCTTCTGGTGCAGGCGCAGCCTCTTCTTCCTTCTTCTTCAGATTTGCCAGCTTGTTTATGCCTTTTACAAGCATAAACACACAGAACGCAATAATCACGAAGTCGATAATTGTCTGTATGAATGCTCCATAGTTTATGGTGGCAGCCTGCATAGTCTCGTCACCTATCTTTACTGTAGGCAATTCAAACTTAAGGTCGCTGAAGTTCACACCACCGATAAGCCATCCGATAGGAGGCATTATGATGTCGTTTACTATAGACGAAACGATTTTGCCAAACGCGCCACCGATGATAACACCGACAGCCATGTCTACAGCATTGCCCTTAACGGCAAAAGCCTTGAACTCATTTAGAATCTTTCCCATTTTATTTGCTTGCTTTTATTTGTTAATGAAATGTATTTTTTACACTTAAACATGCTGTTTTGTAATGTGCATTTTGCAAACTGCAATATCTTAACGGCATGAAATGACAAAGTTGTTACAGATAACAATATTTTTATATAAATTAATACAGTATTTCGCTACAAAATTAGAAAATAATTATTATCTTTGCATCGTAAAAAAGGAGAAATCCTATGGCCGTGGCGGTTTTTTACGCTTCTATGCCTCATTAGCAGGAAAAACGAACTAAATCAAAACGACTATTACGGAATAGTATATTAATTTAACCCTTTAAAATAATTAAAGTAAAATGATTAAAGTAGGTATTAACGGATTTGGTCGTATCGGCCGTTTCGTATTCCGCGCAGCTCAGACTCGCAATGACATTCAGATTGTAGGTATCAACGACCTTTGCCCAGTAGATTACTTGGCTTACATGCTTAAGTATGATACAATGCACGGCGCATTCCAGGGTACTATCGAGGCTGACGTTGAGAAGAGCGAGCTCATCGTTAACGGCAACCACATCCGCGTAACTGCAGAGCGCAACCCTGCTGACTTGAAGTGGAACGAGGTTGAGGCTGAGTACGTAGTTGAGTCTACTGGTCTCTTCTTGACACAGGAGAAGGCTCAGGCTCACATCCAGGCTGGTGCTAAGTACGTAGTTATGTCAGCTCCTTCAAAGGATACAACTCCTATGTTCGTTTGCGGCGTAAACTTCGACAAGTACGAGAAGGGTACACAGTTCGTTTCTAACGCATCTTGCACAACTAACTGCTTGGCTCCTATCGCTAAGGTATTGAACGACAAGTTCGGTATCGAGAACGGTTTGATGACAACAGTTCACTCTACAACTGCTACACAGAAGACAGTTGACGGTCCTTCTATGAAGGATTGGCGTGGTGGCCGTGCCGCTTCTGGCAACATCATCCCTTCTTCAACAGGTGCTGCTAAGGCTGTAGGTAAGGTTATTCCTGAGCTCAACGGCAAGCTGACTGGTATCTCAATGCGTGTTCCTACTCTCGACGTTTCTGTTGTTGACCTTACAGTTAACCTCAAGAACGCTGCTACTAAGGAGCAGATCTGCGCTGCAATGAAGGAGGCTTCTGAGGGCGAGCTCAAGGGTGTACTCGGTTACACTGAGGACGCTGTTGTTTCTTCTGACTTCCTCGGCTGCACTTTGACTTCTATCTTCGACGCTAACGCAGGTGTTTACCTCACAGACAAGTTCGTAAAGGTAGTTTCTTGGTACGACAACGAGATCGGTTACTCTAACAAGGTTCTCGAGCTTATCGCACACATGAAGAAGGTTAACGGTTAATTTTAACCCACAAACCATACTATTAAGACTGCAAGGCTTCAAGCTTTGCAGTCTTTTTTTTGCCTAAAAATTTGATGTATAAGAATTTTTTTGTAAGTTTGTATCTTGAAACTAACAATATCTATAATATTCGACTATAACATCAAAGCTACAGATGATGCATAACAATAAAATGATAACGATACTCGGACCTACGGCAAGCGGCAAGACTCCTATTGCCGCCGCATTAGCATTGCGAACCGGAGGCGAGATAATCAGTGCCGACTCTCGACAGGTTTACCGACGTATGGATATTGGTACTGGTAAGGATCTTGCCGACTATATGGTCGACGGCCACCATATTCCCTATCATCTTATTGATATTGCCGAGCCCGGCACCAAATATAATCTCTTCCAGTATCAGCAGGATTTTCATAATGCTTATGATGATATTTGCTCGCGCGGCAAGTTGCCTATACTTTGTGGCGGAACTGGACTATATATAGAGGCTGTGCTTAAAGGCTATCAACTGTCACCTGTTCCACAAAATCCCACATTACGCGAGAGTCTTGCCTCTAAGTCGCTCGACGAGTTGACACAGATGCTTCTTGATCTCAAGCGTAAGACTGGCTCAAATATGCACAATCATACCGATGTGGATACAGCCCAGCGTGCCATACGTGCTATAGAAATAGAGACATATAACCTCGAACACCCCACTCCCGAGCGCGAGCTTCCGCCCGTCAACTCACTTATAATAGGTGTTGATATCGACCGCAACCTTCGTCGTGAAAAGATAACACGCCGCCTAAAGGCACGTCTCGATGAGGGTATGGTCGACGAGATTCGATCGCTCATCAACGAGGGCATCAATCCCGACGACCTTATATATTATGGTCTCGAATATAAGTTTGTTACCGAATATATTGTTGGCAACCTCACTTACAATGAGATGTTCAGCCAACTTGAGATAGCCATTCACCAGTTTGCCAAACGACAGATGACATGGTTCCGTGGTATGGAGCGCCGCGGATTCAAAATCAATTGGATAGATGCCACAATGACTATGGATGCCAAGGTGGATGCCATACTACAACTTTTAAAACAATAATGATATGATAAACGACAACCGTTGGGGTATACTTTATTGCCCTAAGCATGATATGTTGAGCCCTAAGCGCCGATGGGAGAAGGTAGAAAAAAGCCTTAAGGCTAATGGGGTGGAATACGATTTTGTGCAGAGCGAGAGCACGTCAGGTGTAGATCGTCTTGTTAAGATGATGATAAACAATGGCTATAAGACTATTGTTATTGTAGGTGGCGACTCGGCCCTCAACGATGCTGTCAATTGTCTTATGCAGACCGACAGCAAGGTACGCGAGAGTGTTGCTCTTGGTGTTATACCAAATGGTTTGATGAACGACTTTGCCCATTTTTGGGGATTGACCGAGGGCGATTACGATCAAACTATTAAGTGGCTCAAGCAGCGTCGCATTCGTAAAATCGATCTTGGATGCATACGTTATACCAACAAACACGGCGAGCATTGCCGTCGCTATTTCCTCAATTGCATCAACATCGGACTTATTGCTGCCATCATGAACCTGCGTCGTCAGACACATCATTATTTTGGTTCGCGCACATTGTCCTTCTTTTTCTCGTTCTTGCTCATGATATTCCAGCGGCTCGAGTATCGCATGCACCTGAAGATAAACTCGGACACCATTAAGCGCAACGTTATGACTGTGTGCATAGGCAATTCAACTGGCTACGGTCAAACTCCCAATGCCGTGCCCTATAACGGGCAACTTGATGTCAGTGTGGTTTATCATCCAGAAATGACACAATTACTCGAAGGTTTCTACCTATTTGTAAGGGGCAAGTTCCTTAATCATAAGAGTGTTCACCCTTACCGCACACGCAAGGTAGAAGTGCTTGAGGCACGCAAGGCTCTTGTTGGTATTGACGGCCGATTGATGAAGACACCGGTTGGCCCGTTCACTATAACAGTGGAACAAGAAGTTATCAACTTCCTAATCCCCGAATAATCACAGGAGGTACGGTCTCCGAACCGTACCACTCAAGCAGCTGTAAGACAGAAGAACATGTTTTTAAGACAGAAGAACATGGTTTAAAGACAAGAGAACATAAGAACATGTTTTTATATAATAAGGTGTACGAAACTCATGGATTGGAGTTTCGTACACCTTACTTATATATAGAACTTTACATTCTCTAACTTCTTTAAATTCCACACTTGCGAAACTTAAGTATAGAATTTTACATTCTCCCTTTATCCTTTTTCCGATATATCCTCCAGCTTCTCTCCATCCAGCACCTTAATCCTTTTTCCCACAATCTCTACCAGTCCTTCTTGAGCAAAAGCCGAAAGCGTACGTATAGCATTACTAGTACTCATGTTTGACATAGATGCAAGGTCGTCCCTGCTCATCGAGATGTTAATGGTCTTCTCGTCGGCCATAGTACCATAGTTGTCTTTAAGAATAAGGATAGTGTCGGCAAGTCTGCCGCGTATATGTTTCTGTGTAAGCGAAACAATTCTATCGCCCGAGTTGCCGAGCAATAGCGCAAGTTGTTTTGCAAAAAAATTAGTTATATTGTTATTATTAGCTATCAGTAGTGCGGCTGTTGCATTTGGAACAGATGCCACGGTGCAGTCTTCAAAAGCCATTGCCGAAGTGGCGTAGCAGTCATCTGCAAAAAATGCACGGAAACCAAAGAAATGTTTCTCCTTAATTGCATTTACAATAGGTGTGCGCCCAACTCCACCCTCTTTCACAATCTTTACCTTCCCGCTTACAAGATACAGCATCCTTGTCGGCTTTTGCCTCTCGTGATAGATAATCTCGTTCTTCTTGAACTTCCTTATAGACAAGTTCTCGGCTATGGCCTTTATTTCAGCTGGGTCGTTGCTGTTCCAAAAGCCTACAATGTCGCGTGCGACATCCTCTTTGTAAAGTATATGTGATGGCATACTGATTATTCTTGTTGTTATCGTGAAAAGTGTTTTGCAATCATTGCCAATGTTTTCGCTGGCGTAAGCACAAAGTTAGGCATTTTTTGTGAATTATGAAATCGTTTACTGTGTTTTTAGGTGTTAAAACCCTTAAAAAACGTGCAAAATAGCATTTTTGAAAAAATATAGTCACATTTATTTTGTTGATAATCTAATTTTTACTACCTTTGATTTCGTAAGGCAGCGACGCCTTCTTGTAAGACTACTGCCGAACATTAAATTGACAACTATTAACGAACCTTAATTTAAACCTATGAGTTATCTTCGATTCGAAAAAGCTCTAATGACAAACTTGGAAGAGTCTCTCCCTCGTGAGTTGTTGCGTACAAACCGTTCTGGAGCCTATTCGTGTTCTACTATCGTAGACTGCAATACACGTAAGTATCATGGTCTACTTGTAGTGCCCGTACCGGAACTTGACGATGAGAATCATGTTCTCTTATCGTCGCTCGACGCTACAGTTATACAGCATGGTGCAGAGTTCAATCTTGGCTTGCATAAATATCAGGGCAACAACTACAGTCCTAAGGGGCACAAGTATATCAGAGAATTTGATTGTGACAAGGTGCCCACTACGCTCTATCGCGTAGGTGGTGTTGTTCTAAAGAAAGAGGTGGTATTCCAGCATTACGAAGACCGCATCTTGATACGTTACACATTGGTTGATGCCCATTCGGCAACAACATTGCGTTTCCGTCCGTTCCTTGCATTCCGTAGCGTGCGCCAGTTCACACATGAGAACTCTACTGCATCGCGCGAATACACCGAGGTTGAGAATGGTATTAAGACATGCATGTATGCTGGCTATCCCGATCTCTACATGCAGTTCAGCAAGGACAACAACTTTGTCTTCCAGCCCGATTGGTATCGTGGCGTTGAGTATCCTAAGGAACAGGAGCGTGGCTATGCTTCTAACGAGGACCTTTATGTGCCTGGCTATTTCGAGATGGACATCAAGAAGGGCGAGACTATCGTGTTCTCCGCATCTACATCTGCCTGCAAGACTGGTGGCTTGAAGCGTCTCTTCGATAAGGAAGTAGACGAGCGTTCGCCTCGCGACAACTTCTTCCATTGTCTTGTTAATGCAGCTCATCAGTTCCACAACCGCACAAGTAAGGACGAACGCTATCTTCTTGCCGGCTATCCTTGGTTCAAGTGCCGTGCACGCGATACATTCATCGCATTGCCTGGTCTTACACTCTCTATTGAGGAGGAAGACTATTTCGAGCTTGTTATGCAGACAGCTTCGCGCGGTCTCTACGAGTTTATGGAGGGCAAGCCTCTAACAACAAAGATTTACGAAATCGAGCAGCCCGATGTATTGCTTTGGGCAGTATGGGCTGTACAGCAGTATGCCAAGCATGTAGGACGCGATAAGTGCAACCGTAAGTATGGCAAACTTGTACAGGACATCGTTGCTTATATCGTAGCCGACAAGCATCCTAACCTCCATCTTATGGATAACGGATTGCTTTATAGCGAAGGCAAGGACAAGGCCGTAACTTGGATGAACTCTACAGCCAACGGACGTCCCGTTGTTCCGCGCACCGGATATATCGTCGAGTTTAATGCCTTGTGGTACAACGCTCTTAAGTTCTGCGCTTCTATGGCTACCGAGTACGAGGCCGAGAACGAGGCTGCCGATTACGAGAAGCGTGCCGACTTGTGTCGCAATTCGTTCCTTGATACATTCGTCAACCAGTATGGTTATCTGTTCGACTATGTAGAGCCGTTGGATAGCCCCGATTGGAGTGTGCGTCCTAACATGATATTCGCTGTAGCACTCGACTATTCTCCACTTACACCAGCACAGCAAAAGAGTGTGCTCGATGTATGTACACGCGAGCTTCTTACACCTAAGGGTTTGCGCTCATTGTCGCCAAAGAGTGGTGGATATAATCCTATGTATGTAGGTCCGCAAACACAACGCGACTATGCTTATCATCAGGGTACAGCATGGCCTTGGCTTGGTGGCTTCTATATGGAAGCTTGCTTGAAGATTTACAAGCGCACATGTCTATCGTTCATCGAGCGTCAGATGGTAGGCTATGAGGATGAGATGACACAGCATTGTCTTGGTACAATACCCGAATTGTTCGATGGCAACCCACCATTCCATGGTCGTGGAGCCATTTCATTTGCAATGAACGTGGCTGAGATATTGCGTACACTTGAACTACTTGAAAAATATAAATACTAAAAACAAGGAGGATTCAGAAATATGAAAGTATTAATGTTCGGTTGGGAGTATCCTCCTCACGTATATGGTGGACTTGCTACCGCTAACTTTGGTATATCACAGGGTCTGCATGCCCAAGGCGATGTAGAGACCGTATTGTGTTTGCCTCATCCTTTTGGCGACGAGGACCGCAGCGCTTGCCGCATTGTAGCCATGAACTGTGTGCCTATTGCTTGGCGTAATGTCGATTACGACTACGTTAAGAGCCGCATATCAAATGTGATGGACCCCGACTATTATTATCGTTTGCGCGATCATATATACGCCGACTTCAATAATATGCATGTCAACGACCTTGGCTGTATGGATTTTGCTGGTGGCTATCCGTCTAATCTGCACGAGGAAATAAACAACTACTCTATAATTGCAGGTGTTGTAGCCCGCACCGAGGAGTTTGATATCATCCATGCCCACGACTGGCTTACCTATCCGGCTGGTATCCACGCCAAGAATGTCAGTGGCAAACCATTGTGTATACACGTACATGCTACCGACTTCGACCGCTCACGTGGTAAGGTCAATCCTACTGTCTATTCAATAGAGAAGGACGGTATGGACAATGCCGACTGCATCATGTGCGTGTCTGAGCTTACACGTCAAACCGTTATCAACCAGTATCATCAGGATCCACGCAAGTGCTTTACCATGCACAATGCCGTATATCCATTGCGTCAGGAGCTCCAGGACATTCCACGTCCCGACCACACCGGCAAGGATAAGATTGTCACATTCCTTGGTCGTATCACCATGCAAAAGGGACCTGAGTATTTCGTTGAGGCTGCCAATATGGTGTTGCAGCGTACACGCAATGTGCGTTTCTGTATGGCTGGTAGTGGCGATATGATGGATGCTATGATATACCTTGCTGCCGAGCGAGGCATAGCCGACCGTTTCCACTTCCCAGGCTTTATGCGTGGCAAGCAGGTATACGAGTGCTTAAAAGACTCGGATGTGTATGTCATGCCTTCTGTTTCAGAGCCTTTCGGCATCTCGCCTCTTGAGGCAATGCAGTGTGGCACGCCTACTATTATCTCTAAGCAGTCGGGTTGTGCCGAGATTCTCGACAACTGTATCAAGGTTGACTATTGGGACATCCACGCTCTTGCCGATGCTATCTACTCAATTTGCCACAACGACTCGCTCTTCCATTATCTCCAGGAAGAGGGAAAGAACGAGGTCGACCAGATTACATGGGAGAAAGTGGGCGCACGCATCAAGAATCTCTATGAGCGTGTACTCGCCGGCAAGCTCTAAGCATAACAAAATACACAACAATCCATTAAACGACAAACAACAATGAAGACGATTTGTTTATATTTCGAAATACATCAGAACATCCAGTTGAAGCGCTACCGTTTCTTCGATATCGGTACCGACCACTACTATTATGACGACTATGAGAACGAGCGTCTCATAGCCGACATCGCCGAGCGCTCGTATATGCCGGCACTCAACACTTTGCTTGAGATGATCAAGTCTAACAATGGTGCCTTCAAGGTAGCATTCTCACTCTCGGGTGTAGGTATCGAGCAGTTGGAGATACACGCTCCTCAGGTTCTCGAGAAGTTGCAAGAACTCAACCAAACAGGTTGCGTAGAGTTCCTTGCCGAGCCTTATTCTCACGGTCTTGCATCGCTTGCCAACGAGGAGTGCTTTGCCAAGGAGGTTAAGCGTCAGGCACAAAAGATGAAGGAATACTTTGGTCAGGAGCCTAAGGTTCTGCGCAACTCTTCGCTTATCTATAGCGACGACATCGGTTTGCAGGCATCACAGATGGGCTTCAAGGGTATGCTCACCGAAGGAGCACGCCATGTCCTTGGTTGGAAGTCGCCTAACTATGTATACAATTGCGCCCTTGCTCCTACCCTTAAGCTTCTTCTGCGCAACGTCAACTTTAGCGACGATATCTCTCTTCGCTTTAGCAACACCGATTGGGAAGGCTATCCACTCTTCGCCGACAATTATATGGACCGCATTGCCAACTTGCCAGAAGGCGAAAAGGTGGTTAACATCTTCATGGAGCTTTCGGCTCTCGGCATCGCACAGCCATTGTCAAGCAACATCCTCGACTTCTTCAAGGCTCTCCCTACATGTGCTAAGGAGCGTGGCATCACATTCTCTACACCTTCAGAAATCTGCGATTCGTTTGATAGCGTAAGTGCTGTCGACGTACCTGATACACTATCTTGGAATGACGAGGAACGCGATTGCAGCTGCTGGTTGGGCAATCCAATGCAGCGAGAGGCATTCAATAAGCTTTATAGCGTTGCCGATCGTGTACGCATTGCTGATGATCCACGCATCAATCAGGATTGGGATTACCTTCAGGCTTCTAACAACTTCCGTCAGATGACTACAAAGCCTTCGCAGGTGGGTCTTAATCGTGGTATCTACTCAAGTCCGTTCGATGCATTCACCAACTATATGAACATCCTTGGCGATTTCATCTCACGTGTCAACTCACTCTATCCAGACTCAATCGACAACGACGAGCTCAGCTCACTCCTCACCACTATCAAGAATCAGGACGAGGAAATCGAGATGAAGTCAAAGGAGATTGTACGTCTGCAGACCAAGATAGAGAAGATAGAGGCTGCTGAAGAGAAGCTCCGTGCAAAGCTGGAGAAGACAAAGGCTCCTGCAGCTAAGAAGCCCGCAGCAAAGCGTACCGCTAAGAAAGCCGATGAAGCTGTCGAAGAAGAATCAAAGTAAGAATTAAGGTTCTTGTATAAATACAAATATTGGTTAATAAAGTTGGGTGCTCTACCACGTGATGTGGTGGGGCACTTTTTTTTATATCCATACGCGCTACCAATCCTCTCTCCAAAGTAATATATATTACTTGCCCATTTAATATATATTAAAACCCCATTTAATATATGTTCTCCGGCCATTTAATATATAATACTTTAGATGGCGCTTAATTTCCGACACAAGCATATAGTGTTTTCATTTGTAAAATGATGTAATCCTAAGCAA
>ENA-OPWL01000184-OPWL01000184.1-human-gut-metagenome-genome-assembly--contig:-NODE-184-length-35133-cov-14.399595_pt1 | contig 35133 bp, 19 predicted proteins | sample MGYA00241508_ERZ502008 | MGnify/ENA primary metagenome ERZ502008 (study PRJEB25962, sample SAMEA2043046) | human gut metagenome | biome: human gut; feature: human-associated habitat; material: faeces... | reverse complement strand
GGATTTTGCCATGTCAGAATTTTCACTTACCTTAGTGTTGCGAAAAGAAGACAAGCAAAACTCTAATATGACATGGCAAAGATACAAATAAAATCTGAGAAACTCACTCCTTTTGGGGGAATTTTTTCGATTATGGAGCAATTTGATGCTCTTTTAGCTCAAACCATTGATTCCACCTTGGGATTGAGATGCACTATGTTTGGTTATCAATATAGCGAGATTCTACGCTCTCTGATGTGCGTATATCTTTGTGGTGGCTCATGTATTGAGGATGTTACAACTCACCTGATGAAACATTTGTCTCTTCATCCAACTCTTCGCACTTGCAGCGCAGACACCATATTACGTGCTATCGAAGAACTGACTTTTAAGAGCATCACCTATAAGTCTGCTTCTGGCAAATCCTATGATTTCAATACTGCAGACAAGATGAACTGCTTACTGGTCAATGCCCTGCTTGCTACTGGTCAATTGAAATCCGGTCAAGAATATGATTTTGACTTTGACCATCAGTTCATTGAAACAGAGAAGTATGATGCAAAACCAACCTACAAGAAGTTCTTGGGCTATAGTCCAGGCGTAGCTGTCATTAACGACATGATTGTTGGTATTGAAAATAGAGACGGCAACACAAACGTACGCTTCAACCAAAAAGAAACTTTGGAAAGAATCTTCAAGCGATTGGAGGCTTCGGAAATATATATTTCTCGTGCCCGCATGGATTGCGGCTCATGTTCGGAGGAAATCGTAGATATGGTAGAGGCTCATTGCAGGCATTTTTATATTCGTGCCAACAGATGCTCTTCTTTCTACGATTCCATGTTTGCCTTAACTGGATGGAAAACTGTTGAAATCAACGGTATTGAGTTTGAGTTGAATTCTATCCTTGTTGAGAAATGGAAAGGAAAACCGTATCGTCTTGTCATACAGAGACAAAGGCGAATAGATGGAGACCTTGACATTTGGGAAGGCGAATATACCTACAGATGTATACTGGCTAACGATTACAAGTCGAGTGCAAGAGACATCGTGGAATTCTACAATCTTCGTGGTGGCAAGGAACGCATCTTCGATGACATGAACAATGGCTTTGGCTGGAATCGATTGCCAAAATCGTTCATGGCACAGAATACTGTATTCCTGCTTATGACAGCTCTCATCAGAAACTTCTACAAAGCTATTATGCAGAGATTGAAAACCCATGAATTTGGATTGCGTGCCACCAGCAGAATCAAGACCTTTGTTTTCAAGTTCATCTCTGTTCCTGCGAAATGGATTAAGACATCACGTAGGCATGTATTGAACATTTACTCAGACAACAATGCTTATGCCAACCTGTTCAAGACAGACTTTGGTTAAAGACCATGCTTTTCTGGTTAAACCAGCGTATTACCTCAAGTCGCTTTATGGGGTAAGGGGATTTTGTGTCTGCGACATTTCTGTTGTGCAAGAAATATGTACAATAAAATGAATTTTGTCGCTTTGCAAGCAAAATCCCACTAAACCCTATAGGTTGCGGATTTGAGGATTTTCAGGTATTTTGCTGTTAGCCTGCAAAAATATGAATTTTTTTTAAAATACGCAAGAACAAAGCAAAAAATAATGATAGTTGAGGTGTTTTTCAGGAGTTTCTTGAGGAGTTAAAGGAGTTAAGGGGTTTTTCAGGAGTTAAAGGAGTTAAGGAGTTAAAGGAGTTAAGACAAATGTCTTGAGGGTTTAATTAAAGGAGTTAAGACAACCGTATTTTGGCGTTGTTTTTAAACAACAAAGCATATGTCTTAACTCCTTAACTTCTTTAACTCCTTAACTCCTTAATGAGATGCAGGGGAAAATTACTTCTGGAATACGCGAACGTAGTCCACCTCCATGGTGGCAGGTAAGCAAGATGGGTCTAAGCCCTGGCCGCCGCCCCAGGTGCCTCCCCAGGCGAGGTTGAGGATGGGGTAGAAGGCTGCATCGAAAGGCCATGCCTCCTTGCCGCTGCCGTCGTTGCGATAGGTGAGGAGTTTCTCGCCATCCACATAGAAGGTCATGTATTCTGCTGTCCACTCCATGCCGTAGGTGTGGAACTCGGTCTGTGAGTTGCTGATCTTGCGGCGTGCAGACTCGATGGCAGTGCCACCGTTGTTGTACTTGGTGCAGTGGATGGTGGAAACAACCACGTCGGGGTCGTAGCCCACAGACTCCATGATGTCGATCTCGCCATCACCAGGCCAGTTCTGCCAATTGACAGGCATCATCCAGAATGCGGGCCATGTGCCCTTGCCCTTAGGGAGCTTGATGCTTGCCTCGATGTATCCGTACTTCCAACCTGTGGACTCACGAGCGTAGAGGCGAGCGCTCTTGATGGTGCCGCCATCGTCGAGGAGGTTGATCTTCAGTGTTCCGTTGGAAACCTGTGCCACCTGGTCCTCGCGCACGTAGTTCTGCAACTCGTTGTTCACCCATCCGGCTGGCTTGATCTCGTAAGTCCAGTCTGGTCCCAATTCGTTGTCGCTGAACTCGTCGTTCCATACGAGGTTGTAGCCCTCGATGGGGCAGGTGATGTTCTGTCCGCCCTTGGCCTGTGTGACGGTGATGTTCTTGCGTGAGCCACCCGACCAGATGGTGATGTTGCCAGTGCGCTCAGCGCCCTGGTTCTCGCCCACGGTGACGGTGATGGTGGCTTTCTTGCCTACGGGATTGGTGGGTGTCACCTTGATCCAACTGTCGTTGGAATAGGCGGCAAACTCGTGTGTGCTCTCCACCTCGGCGGTCTGTGTGCCTCCTTCCTTCTCGAAGTTCAGCGTGGTGGAAGAGAGGGTGATGGTCTCGGCCGAAGCGTAGCTGATGTCGGTTTCGTTGTTGCTGCAAGCGCTGAGGCTTATAGCAACTGCGAATATTGCGCTAAAAATCATTATCTTTTTCATATTAGTCTGTTTGTTGTTCAAGTTTTCAGGGGGATTTTCTTTGAAATCCTCACCTGAGAAACTTGAGTTTTGATGAAATTACTGAGCAGTTTTCTGGAAGATGATATCGTAGATTTCTACCTTCTCGCCTTCTGGATTTCCTCCAAAGTCGAATACCAGCTTGAGGGCATCGGCCGCACCGACCTTGAGGACGGAAGCAGGAACCTTGACCTGATATTCCTCGCCTGCCTTGAGGTCGTAGGTGTTGGCGAAGAAGAAGTTTTCATCGCTGGAAGTATCTGTTATCTTCACGGTTACGCCCTTGATGTCTTTCTTAGCTAAGAACTTGCATGAGAAGTCGTAAGGCGTGTCAGCCTCGCCCGGAATGTCGGTGATGAGGTGAACCTGTGCCTGCCACTGTGCGAAGGTCGCTGTAGGCAGCTCAACGGTGTAATGGCCCTTGTCGGCAGTGAAATCTGGAGCGTCTATCTCGGTCCATCCTGGAGCGTAGAAGAAGAAGGTGGTGAAGCCTGCGTCGCCCTTGTCGTCTACATGGCTCTTCCAGATATTGGAAGCGCTGTTGTAGTTGTATACGGTCTTATCTTCTTCCTCGGCAGGTGCTTCCACACCGTCGCACTTGTGTTCCTGCAAGTCGATGTTGCTGATGGTGAGCTTGGTGTTGTCGGCATTGCCTCCGCCGTCGACGACTAAGGTGATGTTGTCCATGTCGATGCCATCCATGTCGCTACGGTAGAAGAGAACTTCCTGGTTGGCCTTCAGGTCGATGCGCTCTGCAAAGTAGAAGCTGTTGTCGTCGCCCGTTTTCACCAGTTTGAGTGTTACACCCGGATGATCGGTGGTAGAAACGAGCTTGCAAGAGAAGTCGTACTTGGTAACCGAGTTGGTGGTCATGTCGGTGAGGAACTTGACCTGTGCCTGCCACTGCATGGCGGTAGCTGTCGGCAATTCGATGGTGTAGGCGCCGTTCTTCTCGGTGACGGTTGGGTTGTCTATCTGTGCCCAGTCGGGGTTGGTATAGAAGAACTCGTTGGTGAACTGGCAGTTCTTCCACATGTTGCAGTCGCTGTTGGAGTCGAAGCCCTGGAAGCCCTCGCTGGCGCAGGTGAGGATGTAGTGCCATGCTATGTTGCCATCGTCCCATACGAGCACCATGGTGCTGCCGGTAATGCTCTCTACACGCAGACGGAGCTCGCCGTTATAGGCTGCGTCGGCTGGGATGTAGGGGAAGCAGGTGTTGGCAGGCATGACGAGGTAGAGGTCGTCGCCCTCGGCACTGAGCTGGTAAGAGCTGTGCTGTTCGCTGACAGGCACCATGTAGTCGGTGTCCTGATGATAGTCGGGGAAGATAGAGCAGCCGGTGTTGACATACATGGTTCCGCCAGCGCCTGGGTTGTAGGTATAGCTGTAGTCTGCGCCAAAGGTGAGTCGGTCGTCGTACACACCGAATTCGGCCTTCTCGTTGGCTCCTGCCTTCCACCACTCTGTGCCGTCGGTTCCTGAAGGTCCGCACGCTAAGTGGGCGGGTTCGGTGGCGGCGATGCGCCACTCCTTGCCCGACAGCTTGCCTACGATCTCGCTGAAGTCTACGAGGGTGTTGGTGACGTGGAATGTGGTCTCGCCCATGCCCTGCGACATACCGTTGCGGTTGCCCACACGGTAGTAAACCTTATAGTCGCCCGAATTGACCCATATCTTCTGCAGTGGGTTGACGGTGGAGTAGACGGGGTTCTTGGTTACTTCCTTGCCGTCAACAGGAATGTACCACATGGGGTAGATGCCGTCGCCCTCCATGTGGAAGGTTACTGTGTTGGTCTCGTCGTCGACGCTGGCAGTCACCTTTGCGTTCTCTGCCAGTGGCAGTCCTGCCTCTGATACGCCGTCGAAGTCCTCTGGGCTGCACGCGCTGAGTGTCAACCCTGCAGTGACAGCGATGAGGAGTGCCTTGCTGAATATGTTATGTTTCATAATTGCTTGAGTCTTTATATTAATAGTCGTTTTGTGTCAGTGTGCCGTGAGATGCGTCGATTTCACTCAAAGGAATAGGAAGATACTTCTTCTTCTCGGTCCATGTGTTGGTGCGGTAGCCGTAAGCATCGGGTACGAGTGTGGTGGCAGCCTTTCCTGTACGGATAAGATCCCAGTAGCGCTTGCCCTCGCCTACAAACTCCTTGTGGCGCTCGTCGATGATGTTGTCGATAGTGGGAAGCTTGTCGTCGGTGAGTCCGGCACGGTGGTGTACCTTGTTGAGGTATTCCTTGGCATCAGCCGTGTTGCCGCCTGTGCGCACGATGAGTTCGGCAGCATTGAGCAGGGTCTCAGCGAAGCGGTAGATGCGTAGGTTGTTGTTGAAGTTGAGGTCACCGTCGGCTTTCTGATCCTCGTTATTTTTTTTATAGGCGATATACTTCTTGAGCCAGAGCCCGGTGTATTGCCAGCTCCTGGTGTTGCAGTCCTTGCCACGTCCGTCGAAGATGGTGGCGTCCTTGCGCACGTCGCCCTCGTCGAAGAGGTCTAAGGTCTCGAGTCTTACAGGCTCAAATCCCCAGCCAGTGTCCACTCCGTCTTTCTCCTTGTAGTCGCGTGGAGAGATGAAGCGTGGATAGACGGTTCCGCCCGCATTGATGACTCCACCGCCCCAGGCACGCACGGCTCCGTCGTCCATGTAGCCTATCTCGAAGATACTCTCTTTGGTCCACTCGCCACTCTCGAGGAAGATGTTGGCGTAGTCGGGGTTGAGGTCGTAGTTCTGCTTGTCTTTGATAATCTCTTGCATATAGCCTAATGCCTTGGCGTAGCGGCTCTCGTCGTTCTGATACATCACCATCTCGGCATAGATCATGTAGGCGGCAGCCTGGCTCATGCGTCCCAGGTTCTTGTCGTCCCACTTCATAGGCAGGGCGTTGAGGCCGATGGCGCTCTCGAGGTCGCTGATGACAGCCTTGTACACCTCGTCGGCGCTCTTCTGCTCACCGATGTAAGGCGACTTGAGGTTTTCGAAATAGAAAGGTATGTTGCCATAGAACTTCCACACCTGCATGTAGTAGAAGGCGCGCAGCACCTTGGCTTCAGCCATGAAGGTGTTGTAGTCTGCCTGTGTGAGGACACCCTTGGCCCACTCTATATAGGTGAGCACGTCGTTGGCGTTGCGTATGCCTTTGTAGCTTTGGTCCCAGATGCCTGTGAGGGCATCGCCTGAGTTCTGGGTGCTGGCATAGTTGGACATCTTCTGTAGGAAGAGGTTGTCGGAACTGGTTCCGCCGCCTACCCACACATCGTCTGCCATGATGTCGCTGCAGAGCTGTAGCGGAGCATACTGTTCGTTGTTCCAGTCATACTGGCGCATGGGGTTGTAGGTGGAAGCCACAGCTTCCATGATGTGCTCCTTGTTGCTGTAATATTCCTGCAGGGTGGCCTTGTCGGGAGGTGTTACGTCCAAGAAGTCGTCCGAGCAGCTGGTCAATGTAAGGGGAGCGATGAGCGCTGCCATCAATACATATTTATATATTTTCTTTGTCTTCATAATGATAAGTTTTTTAGAGGTTTAGAATCCAAGGTTGAAGCCCACGGTGATGGTGCGGCTCTGAGGATAGACACCATAGTCGACACCCAGCGCTGTAGCGCTATAGTCACCCGACAATATATCGCTAGTGCTATTGCCCGATGATATTTCGGGGTCGAAGCCAGCATACTTGGTGAGGGTGAGGAGGTTCTCGGCTGCTACGAAGAGGCGCAGCTTGTTGACGAAGAACTTCTTGGTGATGAACTGTGGCAGGGTATAGCCCAGCTGGATGTTCTTGAGTCTGAGGTAAGAACCGTCGGTGATGTAGAGGTCGCTGCTCTGCCAGTTGGTTCCGTCGTTGATGACGAAGCGTGGGTACTTGTTGGAAGTACCTGGACCTGTCCAGCGGTTGAGCAGATAAGAAGGAAGGTTGGCGGGCTGCACGTCGGTACGGCGTGTGGCATCGAAGATGTCGTTGCCGGCAGTGCCCTGCCACATCATCATGAAGTCGAAGCCCTTGTACTCGGCATTGAGGGTGAAACCGAAGGTCCAGTCGGGCATTCCCTTACCTATCTTGGTGCGGTCGGCAGCATCGATGGCTCCGTTGCCGTCTACATCGACGAATCTTACATCACCAGGTACGGCCTTAGGCTGCAACATCTTGCCGTCCTTGTTGACCCATGCCTTCACCTCGTCCATGGTCTGGAAGATGCCGGCTGTCTTGTAGCCATAGAAGTATGGGAATGGTTCGTTGTTGGAACCGCGGGCAATTTCGCCTGTGTTCTGCATAGATGCAACTTTGATGAAGCCTGAGCTGTTGCCGAGGTTCTTCAGTTTGTTTTTCAGATAAGAGGCGTTAGCCTTGGCATGGAATTTAGCCTTACCGATGTTCCACTTGTAGCTGGCTTCCATTTCCAAACCTCTGTTCTCCATATCGCCCACGTTGCCAAGAGGAGCGCCGGCACCCACATAGTTAGGGATAGGCATACGAATAATCATGCCATTGGTCTTCTTGATGTAATAATCGAGGCTGAATGTCAGGGCGTTCTTAAAGAATCCCAAGTCGATACCTAAGTCGGTCTGTTCGCTCTCCTCCCACTTCAGGTCGGGGTTGGCAAGTGAGCCTGCCTGTACACCATTGACAACGGTCTCTCCCTTGCCCAGGATGGTGTTATAAGGCGAAGCTGTCCAGGCTGCATAGGTAAAGTCGCCGATGTTGTCGTTACCGTTCTTACCCCAGCTACCGCGAATCTTCAAGTTGCTCAACCAGTCAGGAGCTTTGAAGTAAGGCTCGTTGATGACGTTCCATCCCAAAGAGAAAGAAGGGAAGGTGGTGTAGCGGTTGTTGGCACCGAAGCGCGAACTACCGTCGCGACGTACAGTAAACTGTGCCATGTAGCGCTCGTCGTAGTTGTAGCTGGCACGGAAGAAGTAAGAACTCAGTGTGTGTTCGTAAGCAGGTCCTCCACTGGCAGACATCTCGCCACGGCTCTGGTCGGCACTCGTATTGTTCATGAAGGGCTTGTTTATGTCCTTGAGGTTCTGCAATGCACCATAGAGGTTCATGCCTGTATTCTGCATCGCACTCTGACCTGCCACCAAGTTGATGGTGTGCTTGTTGAAGGTCTTGTCCCAAGTCAGCACGTTCTCCAACTGCCATACAGTGCCGCGGTTGCTCGACTGGTGGGCGTTGGTGATAGTGGCCTTATTGTTTCCAGAGAGATAATAGAGAGGTGTGTAGCCGTCGCTTCCCCAGAATGAGAGGTCGGCTCCGTAAGAGATGCGGTATTTCACGCCGTAACCGATGTTGAGGTCGGCAGCGAAGTTGGCTACAAACTTATGGCTCCAGTTCAAGTCGCCAGGCAGAGAGAGCATGGCCAATGGGTTGTTCATTTCCTGATAGCTGCTTCCAGGAACTGTGTACATACGTCCGGCTCCATCGTAGAGCATGTACTGCTCGCCATAGAGACTGCTCTGAGCTTCGGCTGCTGCACCGCTCACGGTAGGAGTGAGGATAGGAGAGAGGTAGAGGGCTGAACCCAATGGAGAACCATACTGAGAGTTGGCGTCGATGGCCTTGCTCTTGACGCGAGCGTAAGAGATGTTGGCGCTGATCTGCAGTTTGTTGAGCCAGTCGCGGTCCTTGGTGTCGTCGAAGAGCGTGTAGCTGGTATTGCTGCGAAGCGACATACGGCTGTAGTTGCTTCGGTCGTAGTTGCCGCCCACGATACCGTCCTGATGATAGTAACCCATAGAGAGGTAATAGTTGATCTTGTCGGAAGCGCCACTGACGTTCACCTCATGGTTGACAACACCGGCGTTGTCGTTGAACACTTCGTCCTGCCAGTCGGTGCCCTTGCCGTACTGATAAGGATCGGCATAGATAGGAGCCTGTCCTGCGTTGACAAGACCTTCGTTCATCATCACAGCATACTCGGTGGCGTTGAGCACATCGCGGTGCTTCCATGGGTTCTGCCAGCCGTAAGAGAAGTTGTAGTTGACGTGTACTCGACCCTTCTCGCCGCCCTTGGTGGTGACGAGGATGACACCGTTGGCAGCACGTGTACCGTAGATGGCGCCAGAGGCAGCATCCTTCAGTACCTCAATGCTCTCGATGTCGCTGGGGTTCAGATAGTCGATGCCGCCCTCGATGGGCATACCATCAACGATGTAGAGAGGGTTACTATCATTGATAGTACCGATACCACGGATACGAACCTGAGAGGCTGCACCAGGCTGACCTGATGAGGAAGTGACGGTAACACCTGAGGCCAAACCCTTCAGTGCGTTGTCGACACGTACTGCCGCCTTGCCGTCGAGGTCGTCGGCGCTCACCTTGGCGATAGAGGCTGTTACGACGCTCTTCTTCTGAACACCATAACCCACTACCACTACGTCTTCGAGGGTGCGTGAGTCTTCCTTCAGCGTGATTTTCAGCTTGTCGGAAGCCTTCACCTCTTGAGTCACATATCCTATATAAGATACGACCAATGTTGTGTTGGGGTTGGCTTGAATCGTGAAGTTACCATCCAAGTCGGAAACTGTACCTTGCGAGGTACCTTTTACTACTACTGATGCACCGATGATGGGTTCGCCACTCACGTCGGCGATGTTACCCTTACAGGTAATCTGTTGCGCCTGCATGATGGTTGCCACAAACAATGTCAGCATCACCATTAATAACCTTGTTGGTTTCATAAGCTAAATGTTTAGATTTTTGTTATTATTGAGTTTCGTTATTATTAGGTATGATGTAGGTGGACGACTTTTTCGTCTTCTACCGAAGCATTCGTTTTTCCGCTTGCAAATGTACTAAAAAAAATAGTCGGTAACAACCCAGTGATAAATAAAAGTGGATTTGAAAAGTAGAAAGTTTTTCTTATGTTTCTGATTATCAGTACTGTGCGAGAAACTTGAAAATCGAAATCAGTGGACGCTTTATAAAGCTGAACTTCGAGAAAAGGGCGCTTTCATCCTTCTTATGTGTTGACAAAAAGTAGAATTGTGTTTTTGTGCGATTTTGCTTCTGTTCGTATGTTGTCCACTTTCTTCTTATCTTTGATTATCTTTTAAACAGTTGATTATTAGTGGTTTGTGAATCTTATGGCACTTCTGTTGTTCCACTTTTCCATTTTATGCCGAAAAATGGGTGGATTTTTTGCTTAATTTTGCGGCAACAATCTGATTTTTTTAATAACTTTAAAAACTTAAATGAGTATGAAACATTTGAATTTACTTCTGTTTGCATCTTCCATGATGTTCGTGGCGCCTGCTTATGGTCAGGACTATAAACAGGTATGGGCGGACGAGTTCAACAACGTAGGTTCAGTAGACGAAAGAACCTGGAACTATGAGATTGGAAACCGTGACAACGGATTTGGCAACTGGGAATTGGAAAGCTATCAGAAAGCCAACGCTACCGTGGGTCTCGCTCCCGACGGAACCACCAAGGCACTCATCATCACTGCTAAGCCTGATCGTACTTCTGCACGACTCTTCACCAAGGACAAGGTGTCGTTCAAATATGGTAAGTTGGAAACACGCATCATGATCCCTAAGACTGCCAATGGTTTGTGGCCAGCCTTCTGGCTGCTTGGCAACACGGGAACATGGCCTTCGTGCGGTGAAATCGACGTTTTGGAGATGGGACATTTTGACGGAATCAAGAACGGCACTCAGGAGAAATACTATAGCGGCGCCTGCCACTGGGGTGTTTATCAGAATGGAGGCTATCCCAACTATTGCAAGTTCACTACCTCACCTACGAGCCTGCAAGACGGCAAGTTCCACAAGTTTGTATTGGAGTGGACGCCCGATGTCATCAACATGTATCTCGACGACGCTGCTAAACCTTATTATAGCATGGACATCAGCGACAGAAGTCTGAATACATCGCCAGGCAACTATTTCAACAAGCAGTTCTATATGCTCGTCAACTTGGCGATAGGTGGCAACTTCACTGGCGTGAACAATGCTGCAGCCGTTACTGCCCTCAGTTCTGGCGAGAAGAAGATGTATGTAGACTATATTCGCCTTTACCAGAAGGAGGGACAGGAGTGCTACACCATCAACGGAAAAACCGTCGATAATATGAAAGAGGACACTCATTTCGAGGACACAACCACCAAGTTAGGAGAATATGGCTACAAGTCGCTTGATGCTGCAGGTAAGTCGGTCTTCGACTTCTCTAAAGGTTCCGACTACGTCATTATCAGCGCTTCCACCGGTGTAATGCAGCAGATGGGTGAGAAAATCAAAGCCGACTATTCGGTAGACAACACCAAGCAGCACCTCTATATTTGGGAGAACACCTATGCGCCAAGCATTGGAACAGGTGTCAATTCCTTCGGACTCAACGAGGATTACTCTGTTTTTACCGTTACCCAAAAAGGATGGTCAGGATTGGGCTTTCACGGATTGAAAGACCTCTCCATGCTCGACGACAGCTACTATCTCCATTTCTCGATGAAGGGCGACGATGCTCTCTTGCATGCTTCTCATGCGATTCGTGTAGGTGAGGCCAGCTTCACTATCGGCAACAACCCTGTGGAGGGCATGATTTTGGGCGACTACAAACGCGATGGCGAATGGTACAGTTTCGACATTCCTTTCAGCAAGCTCAAGAAGATGGCAGGAACTGTGTTCCCCGACAAGGACGGTGGTGCTGCTGCCTATAGAGAGAATGCTATCAGCGCGCTCAGTGGTGGAAATGCAGGCACAAAACTTACCTTCGACAATGTGTTCTTCTATAAGAAGCAGGGTGGCAGCGAGACTCCTGATGTCGACGCTACGCTCGGAGAATTTGGATCCAAGTCGCTCAACGCCGAAAACCAGTCGACTTTCGACATTGCATCGGGTTCCGACTACGTGCTCATCGCCACTGGCAGCACCTTTGCCAATCAAGTAAAGGACGCAGGCAAGGTAAAGGCCGACTACAATGTCGACAATAGTCGCTATAACTTCAACCTCTGGGAGGGCACCATGACAGGCGCTACACCCACAGGCACCAACAGCTTCGGCTACAACGAGGAATACTCCTGCGTGAAGGTTGCTGGCGGAAAAGGTTGGTCGGGCGCCGGCTATGCTCCTGCAGCAGCCACCGATATGAGCATGATAGACGACAGTTACTGGCTCCACTTCTCAATGAAGACAACCAATGATATCAGCAAGAGCGCTCCTTATGCCATCGTCATTGGCGAGAATGCTCACTTCACCATTGGCTCTGCTCCTTTCGAAGATGGAAGTAAGAAATATGCAGTACTTGGCGATTTCTATCGCAATGGTGAATGGTACAGTTTCGATATTCCAATGACAGAAATCAAGAAATATGGCACTCCTGCCTTCTGGGGTAATAGTTCTTACAAAAATAACATCCTGAGTGTCCTTGCTGGCGGAACCAACGGTGTAGAGGTGAATCTCGACGGTGTCTTCTTCTACAAGAAGATTACTACTGGTATCCAGGCTTCTACTGCAGATAAGAAGCAGCAAGCCAAGGTGCTCGGCATCTACGACCTCACTGGCCGCCGTGTCAGTGATATGAATGCTGGTGGCATTTATATCGTACGAACCAACAAGGGAAACTTTAAGGTGAAAAAGTAATATTTAAAGGTAAAAAAGTAAAAGGGTAAAAAAGTAAAAACAACTTTCTCAAATGGGGAAGTTAAGATAACTTCTCTAACTTCCGCACTGAGAAAGTTCAATAAATCAGGTACAAGGGGGCGTTTCATCAAGATGGAATGCCACTTTTATCTTAATATTTTTCAAAACGAAGAAATAGATAAACAATAGATAATCAGTTACTTGTGCTCTTTTTGTTGCTTCGTGAAGCCACTTTTTTACCCACAGCCGAAAAGCGAAACGATAAAAAGAGTAAATTTGCAAGCGAAAACTTAATAACTTAATTGTGTAATTATAAGAACTATGCTTATGAATAGGAGAATTTACAAATTGTTACTTTTCTGTATGGTTAGCATGCTTTCTGTTTTTGTGCATGCTGCCAATACGCTGGAAGTAACTTATCAGATTGGTAACACCCAAAAAGTCACTTCCTCTGGTAATGAAGGCGAACTTTCCAAACTTCTTGGAGGCGAAGAAAACGCCATGAAATGGAATGGATGATTTCGCAGTACTGGTAACTATATTTACATCTTAAACAGAGGGTCGAGTCGATTACTGATGATAATGTGAAGTTAAATTGTTCCATGACCCGAAAATATTCCTCCAAAAGGAGTGAGTTTCTCTGACTTTGTTGCTATCTATGCCATGTCATATTAGAGTTTTGCTTGTTTTATTTTTTTTGCAACACTTAAATAAGTGAAAATTCTGACATGGCAAAATCCTGGGCAACTTTTTGTTGCTAAGGTCTTTTAAAAGTTTAATTAATAATAGTGTTGCGGAATTATGGATATGAAAAAAAATACTTTTATCAATGATCTTGCTCGCTTTGTGCGCATTTGTCTCAGCATCGCTTTATGATTACAACAAAGCCGATTCTGATGAAAATATTGCCGACGAAGATGACGAACCGATCATCGTTGATGGAATCATTTGGAATGACTAACAACTTTATTTCACGTTTTTCAAAAAAGTACAAAGCATGAATACATTGAAACAAACTCTGTTTTTATTGCTCATTCTCGTATTTTCGGGAGTGAGCAAAACTATTGCCCAATCCACTGGCGTGTATGTAGGTGGACATATCCGACGTGAACGTCCCGGTACCATCGAGAAATTACGCAATTCTGGTTTCACATACATCATTCTCTTCAATATCAACGTTGAGCCTGATGGTACACTGACTACAGATGGCGAGACGGTATGCAAAGATGGAAAGTATGTGTTTGGTAACACGCAACCCAACTATGTCTCTGACATAAACAAACTAAAACAGGCACCAACAACCATAAGTAGAATAGAAATATGTATAGGTGGTTGGGGTAACGAGTCTTTTAGTCGCATCAAGGAACTTATTAATAGACATGGTGTAGGAAGTGGTACCATCTTGTATAAGAATTTTAAAGCGCTTAAAAATGCCATTCCAGAGATTGATGCTGTAAACAACGATGATGAGCATTGCTACGATGTCGCAACGGCTGTTAAATTCCACCAGATGATGTATGAATTGGGGTATAAAACAACTATCGCGCCATATACGAACCGTAGTTTTTGGGAAAATCTTGTTTCTCAGTTGGGCGATAGATGTGATAGGGTACTTATACAGTGTTATGATGGCGGAGCAGGAAACAATCCATCCGACTGGCATTTAGGTAACAGAGCTGTCCATGCAGGAAGAATGAATTACCAAGAAGGTGGTGTAGATGCATGCGTAGCTCAGATGGAGTCATGGAAGAAAAATAATGGAGTGAGCGGAGGTTTTATTTGGCTTTATAACGATGAAACATGGAATCTTAATCAGTGGGCAACGAGGATGCTACGTGTGTTTGGTACCAAAAAGTGCGATGACAATATAGCAAGTCTTTATGCAGATTCCGACTATCGTGGTTATTCAAAATCATTGGGCGAGGGTAGCTACACTCAGGCAGATCTCGCCATGTATGGCATTAGTGCTAAGGATATATCATCGTTGAAGGTCACAAAAGGCTTCAAGATTACACTCTATGAGAATGCTGATTTCACTGGTAATTCAAAGAGTTGGACAACAGACGCTTCTTTTGTTGGTGGGGATTGGAACGATAAGGCTTGTTCGGTGCGAATCGAACCAAATGGTAAGAGCGGTCTATCGGGTAACTTCAAAATCATGAACCGCAACAGTGGTAAGTATCTTGACTTGGATAATAACAAGACTGATAACAATACCGCAATCGTCCAGTTTGATGACGAGGGTGTAGATGCCTCTCAGACGTGGACATTTACAGAGGTGATGAACGGTAAGGGTGTCTACTCCATCTGCTCCTATGGTAATAAGAACCGAGGTATGGATGTCGTTGATTTTTCTAAGGATAACGGAGCTCAGGTGCAACTATACGACTATTTGGGTAATCCTCATCAACAGTTTATTCTCTACGACTGTGGTGAAGGCTATTATCAACTTGTAGCTCGTAACAGTGGTAAAGTGGTAGAGATTCCACAATCAAGCAAAGGAAATGGTGAATGGATAAAAATCTTCGACAACAATGGCACCCACACACAACAGTGGGCCGTGGTTGAGAACCGATGCAACGAGGCTCCTGCAGTTACATTGTATACCGATAGAGACTATAAGGGTAAAGCTGTGACCCTTTCTGAAGGCACATATAACCTCAGTAAAATGGGGCTTTACAATCTGAAGGACAATGATATGAGTTCTTTGAAGGTCACTCCTGGTTTCAAGGTTACAATCTATGAGGATGACAATTTCAAAGGCAAAAGTAAGTCATACATAGCCTCTGAGAGTTTCGTTGGTGAAGACTGGAATGATAAGATGTCTTCGTTGACGGTTGAGGCATACCACGAGTTACAAGTAACCTATCAGATTGGTGACGCCCAAGCCATCACTTCTGAAGTCGGTACTGAAGGAAGTCTTGCCACACTTCTTGGAGACAACGCCATGAAAGTTACCCAACTCAGCGTGAACGGCTATCTTAATGATGCAGACATTAGGCTGTTGAAGGAGATGGCAAGAAAAGAAGGTAACGGCAGTCTGAAATCGCTCAATCTTTCGAATGCTACTTTCACGGAGACAGGCAAGAAGGTGCCCACCCAAGCCTTCCAGGACTGTACGAATCTGCAGCAAGTAGACCTCAGCGGCATGACCGAGATAGAACCGCGTGCGTTCAAAGACTGCGCTCTTACCGAAATTTCTATCCCTGCCTCTGTCACCAAAATCGGCTACGGCGCCTTTGCCGGCAATTCTACGGTGACAAAGGTTACCGTGTACGGTGGTAAACAGATCGAAGCTCTGAGTTATGACGGCAAAGACGGCAAAGAAGGCATCTTCTCTGGAATGGAACCCAACCAGGTGCAGGTCGTCTTTGAGGGTGACGCCGAAACTAACTACAGGAATTATCGCGACAACATCAAAGTGGGCGAAGTAGATAAGGGTACGAACGCATTTATGTATCTTCTCACCAAGACTCTCGACGAGGATGCTACCGACTATACCGCCGTAGCCCAGCGCCATGCCGACGTTCGCCTCAAACGCACATTTAAGGCTGGATGGAACACCTTAGTGCTTCCCTTTGGCGCACGTTATGAAGAGGGAAAGGACGTGAATTGCGCCCGAATCTACCAAAAAGCCCTCAATGTCACGAATGTCGAGGATGGATTTATGATAGCTGCCTATCGTGGATTGGCAAAGAATGAAGCCTCTCCTGACAATAGCACATTCTACTTCCTACAGTATGCCAACTACAACACAGATCCACTCGATGAGTTTGAACCTCTCCTCGTCAAGATGAAGCAAACCGACATAGATAAAGCTAATGGCGTCTACACATTCCGAGATATTAATCTCAACTATGATGGAGATATCGAAAGATCATACTCAGCAGAAGATGCGAAAAAACGTATGGGATTAAGGGATACTGGCGAATATTTCGACGGCAACTATGATCCAGACGCCAACGACAAGTTCAAGAATTGCAGCTACGATGATTTCTATTTCACGGGAACACTGTATCTGCAGCAGGGCACGGCTTCTGAAGGCTCAGCTTTCATCGCTCCTGGCGACTACATCATTCAGAACAATACCTTCGTGAAGTGTCTTAAAAACAAGAAGTACGGACTCAAGGGATTCCGTGGTTATTTCAAGCAGAAGCCATCAAGTTCATCACCTGCCAAGGGCAATATCGGCATCTGTCTCGTCGACCGCAATGGCGTAGTTTCTTCCATTCGTCAGGTGGACGGAGCATCGCTTACGTCAGCATCCGTTGCTCCTGTCGCAGTCTACAACCTCAGTGGCCAGCAGGTTGGCAATTCTCTTTCCACTCTTGCCAAGGGCGTTTATATCGTTAAGGGCAAGAAATTCGTTAAAAAGTAAATCATTGCAATCATGAAGAAAAAATATCAACAACCTCTCATAAAAGTTCTAACTGTAGAAAATGAACCTCTGTTGAATGACGGCTCCGTAGTCAAGTACAAAGGCGAACCGTCGGGCACGTTGGGTTCCGACACCACTACTGGCGGTACGGAAGGTGAAGACGGCACTGTGTGGGGCGATGCTAAGCCTTATAACCCCTGGACATCTTGGGATTAAGACTTACTTATTATAAAGGAAATGCGGGATTGAAGAATTCACTCAATCCCGCATTTTATTTTTTTGCTGTTGAATTTAAATCGCTAACTACTCAGTACCTCTATTGAAAACTTTGAATAGAAAAGCCTCGAAAAATGAAAGCGGCTTCGATAGTCAATGAAGCCTATTGCATTTGTGGTTTAACGATTTTAGTCAGCGCTCCACCATCTGCTGCAACTCACTGAGGGAGGTTGCCACTTCGATGTAGTCGTGCCAGTTGCCACGAATCATGCCTTGCGAAGCCATGTCGTCGAGGAGGGCAATGGTGGAGTTCCAGAAGCCCTTCATGTTGTAGAGAATCACCTTTTTGCTATGATAGCCGATGGTGTGGGAGGCTGCCACAGTGAAGATTTCGTCGAGGGTGCCGATGCCGCCAGGGAGCGCCACGACGATGTCGCTCTGAGAGAGCAGCAAGTCCTTGCGGTCGCTGAGATTGTCGCAGGGAATCTCTACGTCGAGGTCGGGAAAAGTCTTGCCGCCTCGCTCTACGATGGTGGGAACTACGCCTATGGCTCTGCCGCCATGCGCCTTGACTGCCTTGCCGATTGTGTTCATCAGTCCGATGTTGCAGCCGCCGAAAACTAAATCGTGCCCTTGCTCTGCCATCCACTTGCCCATCTCCTCTGTGAGACGGAAGTAGTCGCTGTCAATATGGGCGTTTGCTGAACAGAATACTGCTATTTTCATTGTTATTATGTTTTTTATGTTTTGCCGAGTGCAGCTAATCTTATGCAAAGATTGCACCAACGAGCGCAATGAAAGCTCGCTTTCAAATTGCCGAGTGCAGGATATCTTATGCAAAGTTAAATAAAAACTTTGGATTTGATTTCTTTTTCTGACTATTATTTCTTACTTTTGCAAACAATATAACTAATCTACCATTGCACAGATGACTAAAAACAGAATAATAAGATATTTTTTGATGTGGATTTGCTGTTTGTCGAGCTACGTCGCTGAGGCTGTGCCGACCCTTCGGGACGGAGGGGCTTGGGCGAAGCAGGGCGTTACAGAAAGAAGGCTCAACGAGCTCGACGGACTGGCGCACCATCACGCAACGGGTCTCGTGCAGGACAAACAGGGAATGATCTGGGTGGCGACATGGAATGGACTGAGCCGATACGACGGCTATCGCTTCGTGTCGTTCAAGCCGAAGGCGGGCGATGGATGCTCGATGGGCGTGAACCGCATCAAGGATATTCGTATTCGCGATCCTTATATATATTGTAATGCGGAAGGCTACTGCTTTGTCTTCGATATTCGCACGGGGCGGTTTGATGACAGCCATCTCTCCTGGAACAAGGCGCTGCGCAAATGGGGCTTCTCCGGTCAGGGAACGAAACGGCTGAAGACAGCCGACGGAGTGGAGTGGGCAGTGGACTCTCTGGGCGTGAGGATGAGCTACCGCAAGCCGTGTTATGCTACGTGGCTGTTGAGGCAACCAGGATGTCAGGTGAGGGCACTCTTCCGCGACCGCGAGGGACGGATATGGGTGTGCTCGCGCGACGATGCCTCTGTGAGAATCTACGACGCCAATCTGAATCTTTTGGGATTTCTTGGAGCCGACGGCCGACTGCATGGCGGAAAGACTCCTTTCCGGTCGGCTGTGTACACGATGTTGCAGGACGAGGACGGCAGCCTATGGTTAGGATGCAAACCCGGTGGACTGCTGCATCTGTTGCCCCGTGCCGACGGCAGCTACGACATCAGCCGAATAGCGCTTGTAATCCGTGGTAGGGAGAAAGAACATTATGTTTACTCGCTGCAGAAAGACCGATGGGGAAGGCTGTGGGTGGCAACGCTGAACCATGGGCTGTTCTGTCTTACCCGTACGGGAAAGAGTTGGAGGTGTCAGCCCATCGTCCTCTCTCATGACGACAAGACAGGCAAGTACTTGGGGGTGCGAATGATATATATCAGCCATCGTGACGAGCTGCTGGCGGGCACAACGCTTGGACTTTTCGCCACGAAGCTTACTGCCACCAATCCAGCCTCGCTGCGCTTTATCCAGCATGAGCGTGAGGGCGGAAGAGACGGCAGCCTGAGTTGCTCTGCCGTCATGTTTATGGCGGAGGACAGGGCCAACAGACTCTATATCTGCACCGAGGGCAGCGGACTGAACATGGTGGAGCCCGGCATTTCGCTGCTCAGCAAAGATGTGGACTTCAGACACTTCGACAGGCGCGATTTGCCGGAGGACTTCCTCTTGTCGGCTTTCGCGTATGGACAATATATGTGGTTTGTAGGCACCAACGATTTGACGGGCGTGGACGTGGAACATGGACTATCGCTCTATTTCAACCACCGCACATGGACCGATGAACTGATTTTCTCGGATGCGCAGCCCCTGAGATGGAAAGGCGGCAAATGGCTCATGGGTCTGATGGACGGTCTGGTGCTGATGGATATGGACCGGCTGACGAAGCGCACCAAGGCGCCGCGCATCGTACTGACAAGGGTGTCGGTGGAAGAAGGCAAGATGATGGAGGCGGTGAGTGCCCACGACACCATCTGCCTCGATGAGACAGAGCGCAATGTGAAGATTGAGTTTGCTGCCATCGACTATGCCAACACCCAGTCGATAAGCTATAGATTCCAGTTGGACGACGGTGTATGGAACACCTTAGAGAACAGCCACACGGTGACGCTGCTCAACCTTTCGCCCGGTACGCACACGTTGCGGGTGGAGTCGAAACTGCCCACAGGACAATGGGCGGGCAACGTGAAAGTGGTGACAATCTTCGTGAAACCAACCATCTGGCAGACCACTACCGCCAAGGTGCTGTATGTGCTGCTGGCGCTGTTGTTTATCTATACCGTGGTGTACGTGACGAGGACAATTCGCTCCTCCCACCGCAAGCAGAGGGAACTCTTGGGGCAGTATCTCGACCTGATGGAGAAATACGACAAGGAGAAACACCTCGTCGTGGCTGTCAAGGCTGCTGAGGCAGACAAAACTGCTGTTGAGGTGGCAGAAAAGGCTGCTGAGGAAGCGGCTGTTGCCGACGTTCAACAGCCCTTGCAAGCCGACAGCCGCAGCGTTGGCGAGGAGAGCCTGAGCGAGGAAGACCAGCGCTTCATGCAATGCGTGGTGGAGTTTGTGGAACAGCACATCGACAACTCCGACCTCAGTGTGACCGAGCTGGCAGCCAAGCTGAACGTCAGCAAGTCGGGACTGAACCGCAAACTGAAGAGCCTGTTGGGTGTGGCGCCTAAGGAGTTTATCAACAAGGCACGCATGAACCGTGCCGTGGCGCTGTTGCGTCACAGCGACCTTCCTGTGAAGGAAATCGCCTATCGCTGCGGTTTCAGCGATCAGAACTATTTCGGCAAGTGTTTCAGGGCGGCAATGGGCGTCAGTCCGTCTGAATATAGGCAGAAAAACGGGCTTTGAAACGTTTTTACCGAACATTTGGGACGTTTTTACCACTCATGTCGGGGGAATTTGGCTACTTTTGCCCCCGACATTCTACTTCAAATATTTAAAAACTAATAGTAAAGATCTATGAGAAAAGTAGCGATTATTTTTATGAAGAAGTGTTCGGTACTATTGCTGATGCTTCTTTTCCCGTTAGGAGTGCTGGCGCAAAGCGTCACCGTTAGCGGACAAGTAACTGACGAGGCTGGTGAACCAATTATTGGCGCAAGCGTAAGGATTCCCGGCACTTCGGTGGGAGTAGTGACCGATATGGACGGTAATTACTCTATCTCTGTTCCGAAAGGAAAACAACTCGAAATCACTTATGTGGGTTACAAGAAGGAAGTGATCATTGCCAAGGAAGGCAAGATGACTGTCCAGTTGAAGGAAGATTCCAACATGCTTAACGAAGTGGTGGCTATCGGATACGGAACCGTAAAGCGCAAGGACGTGACAGGTTCAGTTTCTTCGGTAGGCAACACAGAACTCGTGTCGGTGCCTGTGGCTTCGCCTGTTGAGGCCATGCAGGGTAAGCTGGCTGGTGTGCGCGTCACCATGCCTGAGGGCAACCCCGACGCCGAGGTCATCATCCGCGTGCGTGGTGGTGGTTCTATCACCCGCGACAACACACCTCTTTATATAGTAGACGGTTTCCCCGTCAGCAGCATTTCCGACATTCCTACCAGCGACATCGAGAGTATCGACGTGCTGAAGGACGCTTCCTCTACCGCCATCTATGGTAGCCGTGGTTCCAACGGTATCGTGCTTGTCACCACCAAGAGTGGTAAGGCTGGTAAGGTGACTGTGAACTACAATGCCTATGTGGGCTTCAAGAAGGCTGAGGACAAGGTAGACGTGCTGGGAGTGGAAGACTATCTGAAGTGGCAGTACGAATTGTCGAGCCTCTCTACTGGTGCCAATGCCGGCAAGTACCAGCAGGTACTCGGCGGATGGGACAACATACCCAACATTATGAACTCGATGAAGACTACCGACTGGCAGGACGAGGTGTACGGACGCACCGGCAACGTGTTCAGCCATAATGTCAACATCTCGGGAGGTTCGGAGAAGTTGCGCTTCACAGCAGGATACAACTACATGAAAGAGAAAGCCATCCTGCTCACCTCTGACTTCTATCGCAGCAACCTGAACTTCAAACTCAACTATGAGCCCAACAAGAAGACCAAGCTCGAGTTCTCTACCCGTTACTCACGCACCAAGGTGAATGGCGACGGACAGAGCGACGCTACCGGCGACCAGAACTCTGTGCCTTCAGGCTCTTTCGGCCGTATTCGCCACGCTGTGATGCAGTCGCCTCTGACAGGCTCAGGAAGCCTTCTCTTCGACGAGAGCAACATCGACGACGGACTGGAAGACCCAATCACAGCCCTCAACGACAACTACAAGAAGCGTGTTCGTGAGAACTTCAACATGAACGGAGCTTTCACATGGAAGATATTGCCCGAGCTTACTTTCCGTACAGACGTAGGTCTCGACATCTATAACAACGACTTCCGTTACTTTGCAGGCTCTACTACCTATGAGTCGCAGAACAACACCCTGGCAGAATTTAAGAATATGCCGCTTACTACACGTACACAGGTGAACCGCCGTACCGTGCGCAACTCCAACACCCTGCAGTACGACTTCTCAAAGATTCTGCCAAAGATTCACAGTCTGAACCTCATGGTGGGACAGGAGAGCATCGTAAGCCGCGAGACGTTGACATCTACACGTGTAGAAGGATTCCCAACATTCTACGATGCCAACATGGCTTTCCACCTCTCTGCACAGGGCACTCCTACACGTGCCAACGAGTTCTACTATCCAGACGATAAGATGGTGTCGTTCTTCGGACGTGTCAACTACAGTCTCTTGGACCGCTATCTGCTCACCGCCACTCTGCGTGCCGATGGTTCAAGCAAGTTCTCTAAGGGCAACCGCTGGGGCTACTTCCCATCAGTGGCAGCCGGATGGCGCATTATCGAGGAACCATGGATGAAGTCGACACAAGACTGGCTGAGCAATTTGAAGTTACGCTTGAGCTATGGTGTGTCAGGTAACAATAATATTCCTTCAGGACAGACCAGCCGTACCTATTCTATCAAGGAGAGCTCTTGGCTGCACCTGCAGAACTCATGGCTCACCACGGGCAACGCAATGAGCAACCCCGACCTGAAGTGGGAAACAACACACTCGCTCAACCTGGGTATTGACTTCGGTTTCTTCAACAACAAGCTCAACGGTTCGTTCGAGGTGTACAAGAACAACGTGAAAGACCTGCTCATGGAGATGCAGATCACAGGTAGCGGCTACAACACACAGTACCAGAACGTGGGCGAGACCAAGAACTCTGGTTTCGAGTTGACATTGAACTACGATGCCATCAACACCAAGAACTACGGTCTGAACTTCTCGTTCACACTCGGTCATAACACCAATGAGGTAGTGAGCCTCGGAAGCATGGACTCATACAGTAAGCCTTCTTACTGGGCAAGTACAGAAATTGGCTCCGACTACTTAGTGAAGCCAGGAAAGCCTGTAGGAACCATCGTTGGCTACAAACTGGCAGGAACAGGACGCTACGAGGTGGACGACTTCGAGGGTTACGATGCTGCCGCAGGAAAGTGGAAGTTGAAGGAAGGTGTGGCTGATGCCAGCGGTATTGTGGGCACAGTACGTCCTGGTACCATGAAACTCCTCGACAAGGACGGTTCAGGAACCATCAACGATGACGACAAGTTCGAGATCGGCGACGCCAACGCATGGGCTATAGGTGGATTCTCTATCGGTGCACGTGCCTACGGATTCGACTTCAACGCCGACTTCTCTTACAGCATCGGCAACGATGTTTACAATGCAGACAAGATAGACCAGACCTCTACACGTGGCGGTATCTGGCGCAACCTCAACACCACGATGGCAAGCGGCAAGCGCTGGACCAACGTAGACGAGAACGGCAACTTCATCAACGATGCAGCCAAGCTCGCCGAGATGAACAAGAACACCACTATGTGGTCGCCTTACACAACAAAGGCAGTTCTCACCGACTGGGCTATCGAGGACGGATCATTCCTCCGCCTCTCTACACTTACCTTGGGCTACACACTGCCTAAGACATGGATGCAGAAAATCTATGTTCAGAACCTGCGTCTATACTTTACCGCTTCAAATCTTTTCTGTATCACCGGTTACAGTGGTATGGATCCAGAGGTGGACTGCTGCCGCAACGTGCTGGTTTGTCCGGGCGTAGACTACTCGGCTTATCCAAGAAGCCGCCAGTTCATCTTCGGTCTTAATCTTACATTCTAAAAAAAACACTTAAAGGAAACATCGTTATGAAAATAAAATATGTATTTACAGCCCTGTTGGCTGGCGCTACACTCATGTCGTGCAACGACTATTTAGACGTAGAAAGCGAGTCACAATACAACGACAAGGTGGTGTTCTCTAACACCCCGCTTGCCGAGAATACGGTCATCAGCATCTACAGCTGGTTTGCCGCCACCAATTCTCACCGTGCGCGCTACATGCCTTACTATGGTATGAATACCGATGCCGAGTGCTACTTCGACATGGCGCAGCCTTCGTCGGACAACAAGACCTCGCTCTGCACTTACAGCGCCTTCTCTGCCAACAACTGGATGGCTTCTGGAAAAGACCCTAACGCCTTCACAGGCTTCTTCAACGGCATTGAGGCTGCCAACTGCTGCATCGAGGGAATACGTGCCTATGGCAATCCTGAGAGCAATGCCGACATGGCTTATCTCTTAGGCGAGTCGCTCACCCTGCGTGCACAGTACTACTATGACCTCATTCGTGCCTGGGGCGACGTGCCTGCCCGATTCACATCGGTGAAGCAGAGTACCATCTACCTTCCCAAGTCAGACCGCGACGTCATCTACAAGCAGATTATTGCCGACCTGAAAGAGGCTGCAGGCTATCTGCCATGGCCAGGAAAGGCTGAGCGCACCAAGACGACAGAGCGAGTGAACAAGGCTTTTGCCTTGGGTCTGCGTGCACGCCTCATCCTCATGGCCGAGGGTTACAGCCAGCGTCCTACATCGCTCGACAATCCTACTACTTATGAGGTGCGCCGCAGCAACGATCCTGAGCTTACCAGCACAGCCCTGCTGCAGGAGGCTTACGACGACCTGAAACTCGTCATCAGAGAGAGTGGACTCGCACTCGACGCCACTTACGAGCAGTTCTGGAACGACCTCGCTACTGACGTCATCACCATCGAAGGCTCACACAAAGAGTCTATCTTCGAGATTCCATTCAACGACGGACGTGGACGATTCTTCTATCACTTTGGTGTTTACCACAAGTCGAAGAGCCCACACTTGACCAAGACCAACTATGGCGGACAGAACATTCCTGCTCCTACACTCTACTATGAGTACGACAATGCTGACCAGCGCCGCGACGTGAACTGCGTGCCTTACAAGTACGACAACGGCTACACAATGGCCAAGTTGGGTGACAACGATGCCTCTGCACCAAGCTTCAACTTCGGCAAGTACGACTATGAACGTATGACCCGTACGGTGACTTCCAACGACGACGGTGTGAATCTGCCCGTGCTCCGCTACGCCGACATCCTGTTGATGGCAGCTGAGATTGCCAACGAACTGGAAGGTCCTGATGCAGCCAAGCCTTACCTCAAGGAGGTTCGCAACCGCGCCTTTGCCGTAGCCGACCGCCCTGCAAACGTAGAGGCTTATGTCAACGCCATCAGCTCGAAGGCCGACATGCTGAAGGCCATCCAGAAGGAGCGCCTTCTCGAATTCCCTGGCGAGATGCTGCGCAAGCAGGACCTCATTCGCTGGAACTTGCTCGGAACAGCCGTAAGACAGACCGTGACCGACATGAGAGCGCTGCGCGACCGCACAGGCAAGTATGCTGACGTGCCTACAGTGGTTTACACACGCACCAATGCTGCTGGCAAGTTGGAGTACTATGGCTTGGCTAAGGGTGAGACAGCAGCTCCTGCTGGCGAAGGCTGGACACAACTCGACTACGACTTCGTGTCTGCCACAGTGAAGGACAACATGCTGGCCAACTATTTTGCCAACGATCCAGACTCCCGTCAGTACTGGCCTATATTTGACTCAGACATCAACGCGTCGAACAATGCATTGATCAATAACTATGGTTATTAAGTAAGAAGGAGTTGGGGGAGTTTTCTTTCCAAGAACTTCCCCCCAACTTACATACCTGAATGAACGGTAGATTTTTAGTTATATATTAAATCAACACAAAGGCCTCTTAGCCTCGGGAGAAGCAGAGAGGCCGATTCTTTAATAATAAATTCAACAACATCCTCTTAAACCTACGAAGCCTCATGAAGACAGCTATATGTACCCTTTTGTGCTGGTTTACCTTTTCTACAGCCCTTATGGCACAAGACGCTCCTCTCGACTTTTCGAGGAGAGTAGCAGATTATCTGCTGTCACATCATAACCATCATTTGTCAAAGGCACAGGACGGACACACTCACATCGACAGCTATTATCAGGAATGGAGATACGTGAATGGTGTGCTCGGAGTGGCAATGCTCAATCTTGCCGATGCGGCAGGTGAAAAGAAGTATGAGCAGTTTGTCAAAGAGAACTTTGACTTTTATTTCGAACCAAAAATACAGCGACAACTCAAGAAAGAATACGAATCGGGCGTGCGCGACAATGCGTGGCGCAGATTCTTCTCCATGTCGAGCCTTGATGACTGCGGAGCTATGTGCGCTGCCCTCTCCGAACTGGCACGACGATACAAAGACCAACGTTACGAGAATTATCTCGACAAGATAAGCCATTACATTCTTACTCAGCAGGAGCGTATTCCCGAAACAGGCATTTACTGCCGGGGAAGGGTGGGAGAGCGAACTCTCTGGCTCGACGACCTGTATATGTGTACTTCTTTCCTGGCTCATCAGGGAAGTCGCAAGGGTGCATCGTCCGACTTGTTGCAGAGAGCGGCAGAGCAGGTATTGCTCTTCGACAGTCTGCTCTTCGACAAAGACAAGCGCCTCTATTGGCATTGTTTCTATTACGACACGACCCATGCCCACGGCACCGCCCACTGGGGAAGAGCCAACGGATGGGCGTTTCTGGCACAGGCTCTCGTGCTCGACAGATTGCCCGACGAGCATCCTCTGCGAGACAGATTGCTGCAGTTGTTCCGAAAAAGAGTGGAAAACATCATCGCCTATCAGGACGCACAGGGCATGTGGCACCAGTTGCTCGACAAGCCAGACTCTTATCCCGAAACTTCCTGCACAGCCATGTTTGTCGCAGCCATTGCGCATGGTGTGAACAAGGGCTGGCTCGACAGCTCGTTCGCCTCTGTGGCGCTGCAGGGATGGAAGGCTGTCTGCAGTCAGATAACCCCTGAAGGACAGGTGAAGAATGTGTGCATGGGAACAGGCATCAGCCGCGATTTGCCTTTCTATTACAACCGACCGGCTCCGCTCAATGATGCCCACGGACTGGGAGCCGTGGTGCAGGCAGGAATAGAAATCAATAACGTAACAACAAAAACAACAGAATAGATATGAAAAACTTAAAGCTAAAACTCACATTCCTGTCGCTGTGCGCCTTTGCTACAGCGGCTCATGCACAGCAAGTGAAAGGAAACAGCGTACTCTACACATCGTCACAAGGCAACATGCGCATCGAGATGTGTTCGGAAAGCATGTTCCGTGTAACCAAGGTGCCTGCACAGCAGATGCCTGATAATGAGAAGTGGATGGTGGTCAACTACAACTTCCCACAGGTGGATTTCAGCGTGGACGGCAAACAGATAAAGACCAGTAAGCTGCAGGTAAGCATTCAGGAAGCTCCCTGGCGCATACAGGTGGCTGATGCTTCGGGTAAGGTGCTCTACGAGGAGTTGACATCGGGCTGCAAGGACAGTATATATAATGAGGTGAAGATGAATCCCGACGAGCACTTCTTCGGCTTCGGTGAGCGCATGGATCGCATCGACCAGCGTGGACAGCGTGTTCACCTCAATGTAGAACTGGGACGGGGCTCAAAGCCTGCGGTAGGCGGCAAGGACATTCTGAGAGCCAACTACTGTCCTGTGCCTTTGATGCTCAGCAACAAGGGCTACGCCGTGTTCTTCCATACTGCTGTGCCCAACGACTGGGACATGGGATGGACCAACAACGACAAGTACAGTTTCTCGGCACCTGGTGGCGACAACGACTATTATTTCATCTATGGCGAACAGTTGGAAACTCTGATTCACAGCTATCAGCAACTCACAGGCGTGGCACCTCTTATGCCACGTGCTGCCTATGGTCTGCACATCGGCTCGTACAGCGGTGGAACATGGCATCATGAGAGCAAGGCCAACGATACGTATGTGGTCAATCTCATCGACCGCCTGCGTCAGGAAAAGATTCCGTTCGACATGATGTGGCTCGACTCTACCTGGCGCCTCTTTGCCAAGTTGGGCAACGGAGGCTGTACTTTCGAGTTCCAGGATCAGTTTAAAGACCCCAAGGGCATGATCGACCATGCCTATAAGAATCATGTGGCAATGTTTGGTCTGCACATTCGTTCGCTGGTCGACAACGGCAAGCGCAACAATCTGCTCACCACAGCACAGAAGAAGGGACTCACCATTCAGGACGGTGGAACCAACGCCATCATCAACTTCTTCGATGACAAGGCTGTGGACTGGTGGTGGAAGAATGCTGCCAAGAAAGTGACCGACCTGGGAGTCAAGTTCTTCAAGACTGATGTGGGAAGCGCTCTGAACTACAACAATCCAAACATCGAGCAGAAGGCTGCCCACAACCTCTTCCCTATAGCCTATGCCAAGGCACCTTATGAGAACTTTGCCAAGCTCAACGGACAGCGTGGCTTCGACCACACACGCGAGGGCTATGCAGGTGTTCAGCGCTATCCTTTCATCTGGGCTGGCGACTGGGGCTCGGAGTGGCAGTGGTTTGAACCTATCATCCGCGGCGGTATTAATATAGGACTCTCTGGTGTCGGCTATTGGAGCCACTGTATGGGTGGATTCGAGCAGTATTCTGCCTACGACACCGACCTCTATCTGCGCTGGGTGCAGATGGGAATGTTCTCGCCTGTGTCCATCCTCTTCGGTATGGATCATCCCCGTTATCATGCGCCTTGGACTTATGGTGAGGAAGCACAGAAAATCTTCATCCAGTACGACTCGCTGCGTTATGCGCTCCTGCCTTACATCTACACCAGCGCCTGGGATATGTACAAGACCAGCCGTCCGCTGATGACACCTTTGTTCTACGATCATCTGCAGGATGTCAATACCTATCAGATTTCAGACCAGTATATGTTTGGCCGCGACATGATGGTGTGTCCTGTAACGGTGAAGAACGCACTCTCGCGTCCTGTTTACTTCCCCGGTGGCGACTGGCTCGACTTCTGGACAGGCGAGCGTATCAGCGGCCGCCAGTACAAGTCGTTCCTCACACCTATCGAGATCATGCCTATCTTCTTGCGCCGCGGAGCCATCATTCCCCGTCAGGAAGCCATGCAGTACGTGGACGAGCGCCCCAACACCAACATCTCGCTGCTCATCTATCCTTCCGAGCATTCGGTGTATGAGATGTACGAGGACGACGGCAAATCGCTCGATTATCAGAAGGGAGTTTATGCCGTCACCAAGATGGAGAGCCGACTGGCACAGAACGAGTGGATACTCAACATCACGACTCCTAAGGGCGACTATAAGCCTGTTTCGCACTACTACAGCGTAAGTGTTTACCTTGACAAGAAGCCTAAACTCGTTACTGTAGCCGGAAAGTTTGTCGATGGATGGAAGTACGACGAGAAGTTGCGCTTACTTACCTTCGATGCAGGCGAGGGCGATATGGAAGTGGTTGTCAAGATGTAAAATCAAGACTTTTGGGGTTGAATACTTTGCCATAAAGCATATGGCTTTAACTTCTCCAACTACTCTAACTTCTTCATTTGCATTTATAAAGATATTACTATGTATAGAAACAGATTCTTCTTATCGGTTGCCGCCGTGCTTGCAGGTACGGTGGCAATGGCTCAGGGCTCTTACAAGGCTCTGAAGTTCAAGACAGCCACCTCGCTCTACAACTACGAGATGCTGCCAGTACACGCTCAGAACTATGAGCGCCAGCAGGCTTTCGAAAAGGCTTGCCAGTCGAAGGAAGCCATGCAGCAATACGTGAGCCAGTTGCGCAGTCGTTTTAGTCAGTTGGCTGGCGAAATGCCACAGCGTGGCAAACTCAATGCCAAAGTAGTGGGCTCGTTGAAGGGCAACGGCTTTATAGTCGAGAAGATTGTCTTTCAGAGTACGCCAGGCCGTTACGTCACAGCCCATCTTTATCTGCCCGAGAAGGTGCAGGGCAAGATTCCTGCCTGTATCGAGATGTGCGGACATGGACTCGACGGAAAGGGCACGGGTTCGGGAAGTGCTGAGCAGTTGGCTGTCAATGGTATTGCTTCCATGGTGGTCGACCCCTTCTCACAGGGTGAGCGCCAGCAAACCATCGATGCGCAGGGCAAGAATCTTACCCGTGGCGTAACTACCGAGCATACACTCATTGCTCCGGGCTTCATCCTCCTTGGCAGCAGCCTTGCCGCACAGGAGTTTTTCGACAACAGCCGCGCCATCGACTATCTGCTCAGTCGTAAGGACATTGATGGCGACAAGATTGGTTGTTATGGCTTCTCTGGAGGCGGCACGCAGTCGTCTTATCTGGCTGCTCTCGACGACAGGGTGAAGGCAAGTTGTGTGGGATTGTTCTTCTCGTCGCGCGAAAGAACCCTGGAGACTCAAGGCCCAAGCGACGGATGTCAGTGGATTCCAGGCGAAGGACGCGAGCACATCGAGATAGCCGACATGGCGATGATGAATGCGCCAAAGCCTTTCTTGATTCTCGATGGTCGTTTCGACTTTGTTGACCATTGGGGAGCCTTGCGTGGCTATGAAGAGGTGAATCGTTGCTACAGTCTGCTGGGAGCGCCCGATGCTGCCGAACAGTTTTATTACGACGACGGACACGCCATTCCCAAGCCCAGCCAGGACAAGATGGTAAGCTTCTTCCGCAAGGCTCTCTTGGGCGATGCACAGGGCGAGGTGAAGCCTTATACTTACTGGCGTAGTGACGACATGAGTTGCACCAAGACAGGACAGGTAAACTTGGAATACAAGGATGCGCTCAGCTCCATGCAGGAGTGTGAGGTACAGATGGACAGGCTGTCAGCCCAGCGCCAGGCTTTCTGTTCACAGTCGGCCGACAAGGTGAAGGATGGCATTCTGAAGCTGTTGGGACTTCCTGGACTGAACGACCACTGGAATGCTATTGAGACTCGCCACGAATCGCAGCGCGACGTGGAGGAATATCGTTATCAGCTCGATTGTGAAGGTCAGTATCCTGTTCCTGTCATCGTCAGGATTCCGTCGGTTGCCAATCAGCAGTCGAAGGTTTGTATCCATCTTGCTGATGCAGGAAAGGCAAGTCTGCTGATAGAGACCGATCGTCGTGATGTATTCTCCGACGGCACGATTCATGTTTATGCCGACCTGCGAGGTTTTGGTGAGACGAGCGACATTTTCGAGTACAACCTTTCCAAGTATTGGAATACTCAGTATCGTTCTGCAGTAACAGCCCTTCATGCAGGCAAACCGCTCATAGGTCAGCGTGTGCAGGATTTGCGCACCATTCTCAATTTCTGTTCGGCTGACGAAAAGTTGAAGGGTCGCCAGATTACAGTCAAGGCTGACGGAATGAACGCAGTCGTAGTGATGCACGCTGCTGTGCTCGACGAGCGATTGGCTGGCGCCACACTCACCCGCACATTGAAGACCTGGCGCAATTACATTCAGCACCCCGTGCAGCACGACATGATGTCGAACGTCATTCCTGGTGTCTTGCGCTGTTACGACATTCCCGATCTTCTTTCGTTGGCAAAGGGAAGGGTCGTTATCCAGGATTAAACGCAGTATCAAGACTCCTGTTTTTTGCGTGGTCCTTTTTTAAAATACCCCAGTTTGGGATAAGAAATAGTGCGACCTGTACGATTGAGCATACTTTAAAAAGCCATTTTTACGAAAATCAGCTATTGATTATCAATAAGTTACAAAGACAAAAAATGTGATTTTCAACTTTTTAAAGAGGGCTCAGTAAATATAAAAAATAAATATATACAACTTTTCACCAGTGTCTCGTTTAAACGGGACACTGGTGATGCAATATAATTGTTTTATTATTATTTCACCGCAATCTTTATAGAATCCTTACCTACTTTGGCGATAACTAATGATTCGTTTACGGCAAAAGAGGCTGCACCATTCGCTGCAACCGAAGAGCCGAGACACTTGCCATCAGTAGCATAGAACTTCACCACTTCGCCATTATCAAGTCCAGAGAGAGTAACAATACCATCATGGGCAGAAGCCACAACGCCACGTGTTCTTACCATATTGATATTGGTACCATTATCCAAGTTAGCATTAATCCAATACAGAGTTGCCTCCGCCTTATCAGATGCTGTATGGCCATCAGCTGTAGCATAAACAGAAATCTGATAGGCAGCAGAAAGAGATACTTCTCCATTTTCGCTCAGAGCATCAGACTTAATATCTGTATCAGTTATTGTATAATGATACTTTGCTCCTGTTGTTTCGCAAGCGAACATCAATTTGCCAGATTCGTAAGAGATAGATGGTGTAGAGCACTGAGTAACTGGCTTGTTATCATCTCCTGTTTCGTCTGGATTCCAGGCATAGATATATTTATAATCAGATCCAAAGGAATCTTTATAACCCTGTAGGTATTCTGTTGGAACCTTGATTATACATGTCGTTGGTATATTTAAATTAGAGTAATTGAAGTAATCACAATACTTACCTTTAAAAATAACAGATTCCAGTTTTTGACAATATTCGAAGCAATTCCAACCCAATGATGTAACAGATGAAGGGATGGTGATAGAGGTCAAGGCACTGCAACTATAGAAACAATTGCCACCTATTGAAGTAACAGATGAAGGGATGGTGATAGAGGTTAAGCCACTGCAACTATAGAAGCAATTGCCACCTATTGAAGTAACAGATGAAGGGATGGTGATAGAGGTTAAGCCATCGCAACCATAGAAACAAGACTTACCCAATGATGTAACAGATGAAGGAATGGTGATAGAGGTTAAGCCACTGCATTCATAGAAGCAACCTTCACCCAATGATGTAACAGATGAAGGAATGGTGATAGAGGTCAAGCCACTGCAACCAGAGAAGCAATAATCATCCAATGATGTAACAGATGAAGGGATGGTGATAGAGGTTAAGCGACTGCAACCAATGAAGCAACGCTCACCCAATGATGTAACAGATGAAGGGATGGTGATAGAGGTTAAGCGACTGCAATAAGAGAAGCAAGACTCACCCAATGAAGTAACAACATACTCTACCCCATCATTACCCTTAACCTTCTCTGGAATAATAATATCACCAGAATATTCTCCTTCCCTTTTAGGAAGAAGCGCTGCTGTCTTCGTATCAGATTCTAACAAATAACGAAAGCCATCAATCACCTCAAATTTTGCTTCTTCTGCCATCGCACTACTCGTAGTCATGAGCATCAGAACTACCAACATAACAAAGCCTTTAAAAAGACTACTGGTTCCGCTTTTACAATCCAAGAACCTTTTTCTTAAAGTAAAATCTTTCATAATCTTCTCTATTTAAATCTTTTCTCCGCAAAAATACAACTTTATTATTAAACCCACAAGAATTTATGGTAAAAATCAAAAATCATGAAATCTTTTTCACGTGTATTATGTTCTTCATATTGTACTTCGGTCATAATGGTCAAAGGCATTATTGGTCAAAATCATTGAAGGTATTACGATGCAATGGCTATAATACAAAGATACTGTATTATTTTCAAAGAAAAAAGTGTTAATAAAGAATAATAAGTTTTATTTTTAACTTTTATATGTTTTTATACCTTTATGGGGGCTACTCGCCCCAAACCCCTCGTGTTTTCAGGTATAGATTATTATTTTTTTCAAATAAACGGCAATTTAGTTGTTTATCTCCCAGATTCCTAGTAATTTTGCACACGACGAGTGAAGATACCTTTTTCAGGTACCTATCACGCTGAGGTTGGAGGCATGTCAAACCGCTCCAACCTCTTCCTTTTTGGCTGGGGCTATGGTCTAAGTGCTATTCCTTGTTGTAGTCCTCACTGTATGCTTTGTTGCTTTTCCAAATGGCGTATATCAGCAGGAGCAGGCGTCGCTGCATGGCGGTTACTGCTATCATCTTCTTATCAGGGTGCTTGGCGACGATTCTCTCGTATGCGTCTTTCAGGTGTTTGCTGCGACGCTGGCACTGCACGGCAGGCATATAGAGGATAGCCCTAATACGCGTGTTGCCTCGCTTGGAGATTCTGGACTTGCCCTCGACCGTGCCAGACTGGTTGTCCTTGATATCAAACCCTGCATAGCTGGTGAGTTGGTTTCTGCTTTGTATCAGCGCAAAGCCGTTGGTCTCGGCAATGACAGTCACGGCCGACAGGAAGCCGACGGAAGGGATGGTCATGATGTTCTCCACCTTCTTGGCCAGCACTGCGTCCGAAGCCACCTTTTTCTTCATGTTTTCAAGGTTCTTCTCAATCCGCTTGTCAAGTGCATCAACCATTGCCTCATAGTGCTTGATGACACTCTTTTCTGGCTCATGGCTGTGGCTCAATGCCTCCAGATGGTTATTCAATTCGGTACGCAACACCTTTGCGTCCTGGGAGAATCTGGTCATCATGCGCAGCTCACGATAGATTGGACTCGTCGGTTGCCATGGGCGCATACTTCTCTTTACGCAGCCCACAAGGGCTAATACGCGGCTGTCGATTGTGTCGTTCTTGCTAATCATATCCTCCCAGTAGGCAAACTCCCTTGCCTTCTTGGGCATCATCACGATGGTCGTGCAGCCTATCTTAACAAGGTGGTTGGCAAGATGCTCGTGGTACACGCCCGTTGCCTCCATCACAAAGCGCAGAGGCAAGTCCTTCATCGCCTCCTTGCGGCTCCACTTCACCAGTTGGTTGAAGCCTGTCTTGCTGTTCTCAAACTCCGTGGCCCTCGAATAGACGGCTTGCTCGGCAAGGCTGAACATGCACATCGTTGCCACTAACTTCTCCTTGGAAACGTCAATGCCTACGCACTGGCTGACCACATAGTCGATTTCCATAAACAAATTTGGTCTCATAATGTAACCTTTTAAAATTTATAATGTTGACTATAGACCAAATCTTCCGTCGTCTTAACTCTTGAAATCTACACTGGATCACTTTTATTGTCCTTAGATACTTTGTCCTGACTCTAGAAGATAAAGAAAAGGAGGACGGTCATTTCTTTGCCACGATATGGTGAAAACCTACCTAATACAAATTGATCTCGCCCTCCAAGGCCCATTCTTCTAGCAAAACTACAAAAAACAAACCTTATCCCAATGTTAATTGAGATTAATTCTATAATCGGGTGCAAAGGTAAGAGATACAAATAAAATCTGAAACTCGGCACGAATTGAGCTTTTTTCCTAACTCTTT
>ENA-OPWL01000155-OPWL01000155.1-human-gut-metagenome-genome-assembly--contig:-NODE-155-length-39903-cov-16.003564_pt1 | contig 39903 bp, 26 predicted proteins | sample MGYA00241508_ERZ502008 | MGnify/ENA primary metagenome ERZ502008 (study PRJEB25962, sample SAMEA2043046) | human gut metagenome | biome: human gut; feature: human-associated habitat; material: faeces... | reverse complement strand
TGCAGGCAAGATTGCGTTGTGGTAAGATGACGGTTAGATTGTGCAATCTTGGTAGGATTGTATAAGAGTTATGCTATTGCATTGATACCCAACACGTGTTGTTTTGAGGTTACTTGAAATGTTCCCAAAATGAGAATGCAAATGGACCTCCGTAGGCTGAATATGAACAAAAAGCAGACTTTTGTTCACAAATATTCCTTTTGCGTAGGTTTTACGTTGATTTATCCAAGTTCTTTCTTTAATAAAGGAACTTTTTGCTAATTTTGCAAGGCAATGCATAATGTTCTGATTCAATTCCATTCATTAGAATTGCAAGTAAACAGATTGTCGAACTTAAAATTGATTTAATAAGAAACAGATAGATACACAAGAATGAAACGCTAAAGGTCGTGCGATTCTAAGAATAGCCTTCCTACAAGAGACTTATATTGAGGTGTTATAACCTCATATTATTAACTAAGCGTTTCCGTTCTATACTTTTTGGATATTGAGCTTTTAGCTCTTGTTCTCTTCCGTTTGAATACCGCCAATATTCGCATATCGAGGACAAGCAGATTGAAAGTTCACGCTCATAGGCGTGAATTGTTCTGTCGTTTGTTGATATGCAGGTCACTTGGCGGTAACCAAAACGGAAACAAGCATCGGAACGGTTGCACGCCTTTTTTTCGCAAAAATGAAAATAAAATCAGTTCTAATTTTTGTATTTCTCTTTTTTATCGCATTTTCTATTAATGCGAAAAAAGAAGAAACACTGACCCCTTTTCTAAAGAAAAGTGTTAGTTCTTCGGACTTCAAGAAAGTTCAAAACTTGAAAAATAAAGCGCGCCAAGTTAATTCTACCGATAAACAGGTTAAGTATTATTTGGAGGCTGCAAAACTTGGTGATTATGATTCGCAAGTTGCGATGGGATATTACTATGGTTTCAACACCTGTAAACCAGAGTATGTGTCTTTTGATGATAATACTCTGTTTATCTCATATCCAACCATTCATCGTCCAATTGACAAAGCTGCGGCTTGGTATTTTCTTCAAGCGGCATCCAGAAACGAGGATGTCTCATACTATCATGAACAAGCTAATGTCGGATTGGCTTTTTTGTCTCTGGATTCCATAAATGACAAAAAAGTTGCAGATAAAATTTATGAACGAGTACTTTTTAGTGCGTTAGTGGTAGAAGAATACTTTTTAAAAGATCCTCGTACTTATATGTGGCCATATCAGAGGTTTAAATTAGCACAGAATATAGGTAAGATATTGGCTACATTATCAATGAAGGGTATCGGAACAGAACAAGATTTAATTTATGCACACTATAGTTCAACTTGGATAAAAAATGATGTTAATGTTCCAAATGAAAAGCCTGTCAACGAAATATCTCAAAAGATAATAGAGTATGTAGGAGAACTCCCATATAGTGAAAACAATAAAAAATATGGAGTTGGACTCGTATCAACTATTTTGCTTAAAAAGGCTGCGGACTTATACAATAAAGATGCCAAGAATAAAGAAATCCTTTTTTGGGTAGATAGAGCTTTATACACTGATTCAAACAATTCAAAGGCTTATTATTTTGTAGGGAATTTATATCTAAACGGGTATGCTGGATTGCTTAAAGATAGAAAAAAAGCGAAAAAATGGTTCACCCTGGCTTCTAATAAAGGTGCAGAGGAAGCAAAGGCAGCTTTAGCTGCAATAGAAGAGATTGAATTTGCAGAATCAGAGCAAAAACGAGCAAAAGACCTTGCCGAGAGAAGAAAAGCCGAAGAACGACGCCAACGGAGACGTCAAGCTTGGGCGCAAGCAATCGGAACTATTGTTCAAGCAGCAGGGAATGCATATATGTATTCACAAGGATACACCAATAATGCAAATCTTTTAAACCCAAACTTAGCAATTAGTCAAGTGCAAAGCCAATACTCACAACTGGCAGCTTTACAACAATTTTCCGTGCAAAATATTCAAATGCCTCAGTTTGATTTCAAATGGACTACTCCTCCAACATTTACAGTTGATTGGAGCCAAGTAAATTGGTCTTCAACCCCAATTGATTCTTACTATCAGTATCAAGGTGATTTGGTTAATAATGGTGTAGAAACTACGGTACAGAGTCATACAAATCAATCTTCTTTTACAAATACAGGTACTTCTTCTGACAAAACGTGTCATTTATGTCATGGAACTAAAAAATGTTGGACTTGTGGAGGTAATCGGACGTACATAAACCCACTAACCAACAAGAGAGTGGCATGTCCAAATTGCACAAATGGATGGTGTAGTAGATGTAATGGTACAGGAAGATTATAAGTAAACTCGTATGGGTATTCCAAAAGAAGTAAAATGTAAACATTGCAACGGAATAAAGAGGTGTCCACAGAGTAGGTAATAAACAATTGACAAAACAATATAAGTGCGGACTATAAAAAGTTTATCCTTTCCGCCTCATACCAGCGTGCTTTCTCAAAGATTTTTGATAAGACAAAATCCTATGAGCAAAACATTTTAATATCACTCGGATATAGATTTTAACATAAACAAGTCATGAAACGATTAACAATATTCGTATTTTTATCATTATTGTTCCAAATAAACCTTTTGGCGCAATACAACATAGAGGTAGGGTCTTATGAATATCTTTCTGTCGACCCACCTCGGGGCTATGCGAGAAGTGCAACATGGTCGTGCGACGAGGGACTTACCCTTACGGAAAGGTCGGAAGTGGGAGCTGTTGTGAAAGTCACTCACTACTTTACAGGAGCTGCCTATGTGAGATGTAATTACGTATATGAATATCTTGGCTCATATGACCATAACTATCATGCAGGACAAGGCACAAAAACTTATAGAATACAGTGCGTCGGGGGAAAAGCGAGCATTAGTGAAACAGACTTGAAGTTAAACCCTGGACAAAAACATACATTAAAGTGTACCCGAAGTGACAGTTACGGAACGCCTACTTGGGAGTCGAGTAATGAAGATGTCGTTACTGTCGACAAGAATGGAAAATTGACGGCTGTCGCCTCTGGATATGCAAGGATTACTCTTGACCCTATAATTGCCGAACCTTGTTTTTGTGATGTTCATGTGAATAAAGTCGATGCAAAGACAATGGAATTAACTCCCAACCCATTAAGCGTTGTCGTGTCGAAGACCAAGTCGTTGAAACCTGTCTATACTCCAAACGGAGCGTCGGCTTCTGTTACTTGGACATCAGAGAATGAAAGTGTTGCCACGGTAAGCTCTTCGGGTCTGGTAAAAGGCATCTCGGAGGGAACGACAACCATTATCGCAAAGACGGATAACGGGCTGACCGCAAAGGCCACGGTTAAAGTGGTTGGCGCGCCAACAGCAGTGCACTTACCGCAGAATGCCGAAATATCAGTCGGGTATTACTATACGCTTACACCATCCCTAACGCCCTCAGAATCGGAAACGACATATAAGTGGAAATCGTCAGACACCACCGTCGCCTCAGTTTCATCTACAGGTAGGATTTATGGCAAGAAGGTAGGAACGGCAACAATAACGGTTACGACGGATAATAACATCACCGCGTCTACTACCTTGCGTATAGTATCTTCTCCGTCAGGCCTTGACAAGGCCACAACGGATTATAGGGTGAAAAAGATAAATAATTTAGTGAAGAAACTCTCAAAATAGAAGGCATCATGAAAATACAAATAAAAAAGTATCTAATAAAAATATTATGGAGTGTGGTTGTGCTTATTTCAATTTCCGCATGTAGCTCGTCTGACGATGTCTTGGATGACGGGCGCGTCCCGTCGGACGGGGACATTGTTGAAGCACTGAAAAGAGTAAATACAGAGTGGGGCACATCCAAGGAGGCTGTACGGCAGCACATGAATGGCTATCAGTTGGTGGAATCGTCTGATGAGAGCATATTGCAGTTCAATGCAAAGAAATTGCCAGTCACTTTCGCCTACCAGTTCGCGTCAGACAAATTATGCGCAGCCGTGGTGATGGCACGAAAGGGAGAGGAAAGTGTTGACATAAAGAAGTCGTTGGATGGTTTCTGCTATGTGGGAGAATCAGGCAGCAATGAGATATTTTCTAATAAAGACAAGAATGTGTTTGCTGCTGCCTACGAAACCGTTGACAAAGAAAATGAAGAGAATTATCAAGTCATAGGGTTTACCCCTCTTTTTGCAAAAACAGAGAAAGTGAGCGGGAAAGAGTGCGTGGACTTAGGCTTAAGTGTGAAATGGGCAACCTGCAATGTCGGCGCAAGTAGTCCGGAAGGCTATGGCGGCTATTATGCTTGGGGAGAGACTGAGGAAAAGGACGATTATAGTTGGAGCACGTATAAGTATTGTTCTGGCTCAAGCAGTGACTGTGAAAATATAGGAGACGATATTAGTGGAACACAGTATGATGTGGCACAAGCTGTTTGGGGGAATCCCTGGGTTTTGCCTACAAAAGAGGAAATAAATGAGTTGATAGCCAAATGCGATTGGGTATGGACAGCCGAAAACGGAATAAAAGGTTATAACGTGTTCGGTGATAATGGTAATTATATATTCTTGCCTGCGGCCGGATATAAATCGACTTCGTTAAAAAATGACGCAACCTATGGTTATTACCAGACTTCAATACTGTATAAGGGTAAGACAAATACCAATGCTCGTACGTTGGTTATTTCGAGTTCTGATAAATTATCCAGCTATAGGTCAAGATGCTATGGTGAAAGTGTAAGGGCTGTATTAAGATGACATGAATAATATAGGTAAGACACCTCTAAGTTGAGATTATGGAGAATAGAATAAAAACAATGGCATGCGTATTGTTTGCCATTCTCTGCATCAGTTCCTATGCTCAGGGCAGTTTGGGTAAATATGGGACTGAAAATGGTTACACCGTCCGAAAACTCACCAGAACTTCGCTCTACAAGGTTGAACGCAACAGGCTTTATGGAGTGGTGGACTCAGTTGGGAATGTTATTGTACCGGTTGAATATCACAAGATATACACATCAGTTGGTCATCTGAAAAATGGTGAGCATGTGATTTATGCGGAGAACTGGAAAGGACATGAGGGCGCGTTCCTGAGCAATGGCAGGCAACTTCTGCAATGCAAGTACACGTCAATATCTGACGACTATGACTTTTACACGAAAGTCATCAATGGCTATGAGGTTGAGCGAGGAAATTACAAGGGTTATTGCGACTTGGATGGAAGGACCATTATTTCACCAAGTGTTTATACGGCTGTAAGGTCTGACAAAGATGGATTCCACGTTCGTGTTGGTGGCAACTGGGGCTTTTGCGGATTTGTTGACAAATCGGGGAAAGAAATTATTCCCCCAGATAAATACTCGAATGTTTATTCTTTTGGATTTGGTTATTATTGCTGCCAATTAAACGGCAAGTCAGTGTTATGTGATGAGAAAGGCAAGGAATTGTTCAGGACAAACTATACGGGGCTTAGCCGTGCTGTCCATAATGGCCAAAAGTGTCTTGAGACCATCTTGGGAGACCAAAGAGGACTCATTGACTTAAAAGGAAATGTTATTGTGCCAATTACCCCAAGAGTCTATGAGAGGAAACATGATGATAATGGGTTCGTTTATTATGATGTTATAGACAAAGACGGTCGGATGGGCATAAAGGATGCAGGCGGAAATGTCTTGATACCCTGTGCCTATGACTATGTGTATTATTCCAACATGGACAATTTGTTTCGTGTCAAGAAAAATGAGTATACAGGCGTAATCTCAAAAAATGGCGAGGTATTGATTCCAATAGGAAAATATCATGACATTGTAAAACACAAAGAGGGATTTACTGTATGGCATGCCGACTCAAAGGGCTTTTGCGACTTGGCAGGAAAAGAAGTGTTGCCTGTTGGGCTATATAACGATATAACACCCGCGGGTGATTATTTTTATGTTACAAAAGGCGACTTTAAGGGTGTCGTAGACTTTAATGGCAACATTGTGGTGCCTGTTAAATATACGAAGGTCAGCAGTGATACTTACTATGGGAAGAAATATTATGATGTTTATCTGTATGACAAAAAAGGACTTTGCGACAACCAAGGAAAAGAGATAATTCCACCAATATACGATGGTATTGGGCAAACAGCATTCATCAAGCCTTTTGATGTCGTTTTCAAAGTGAAGTCGGGGAAAAGGCAAGGGCTTGTTGATGGAGCAACAGGACGGTTGATATTCCCGGCCGAGAATTTTGACAATGTGGACATCCTGCCTTATGTCGTGAAAGACGGCTACTACATTTCAGCGTCAACGGGAACTCACAAATGCACCTATGACTTGGAGGGACGGCTTTTAAGTGATTCTGAGGTTGATAAACAATGGAATGAGGCATTTGAAAGAGGACATCTTTATTTTGAGCAGGAAGAGTATTTAAAGGCTGCGGATGCCTATTTGCGTGCAGCTAATATACGCAAAGATGAAATTGCATATTTCAACGTTGGAGTAAGTTACTATAATGTTCAAAGGTACTCCGTTGCAATAGACAACTTTGAATGTTGTCTAAGAATGAACCCATCAAGCAATATTAGGGACAAGGCTGTTGACTTGACAAAAAAGAGCCGTTATTGGCTTGACAAGAAAAGCGAGGAAAAACGTCAGAATATCTGTTCTGTCATTGGCGGTTTCTTGAATATTGGGTTGTCTATATTGCAAAGCACTCAGATGCGAAATAAGAGGCAGGCTCATCCCAATAGTCCTGTGTCGGGTATTTATGATGATGATTTGGATAGTGCTGACATTAACGTGCCACGTAATAAAACCTGGCGTTGTACGAAGTGTGGAGCAAATAGGACAGAGTGCCTCGTATGCAATGGCGAAGGACATTATTTCTCTACAGGCTTTGGAATTCCAAGAGAAGTTAAATGTGAACATTGCAACGGAACAAAGATATGCCCGCAAAGTAGATAATAGATAACTATCAATTGGCATTTTCAATATATCTTTTTACTATGATGACCATAGGATTCATTGGCGATATTTTACAAAATTTGCAGAATGTTATTAGTATGCGCAAAAGAATCTGGTATTGAGTGATATTTCTTGCCAAAAAGTTTGTATTATCAATGATTATTCGTATCTTTGCAGCAACAGAATCCGCCACGCTTCCCATTTGAACAGCGAACCAGGGCGGGTCTTTTGCTTTTATGGGAACATTAAGATTATACACTAAACAGGCTCTTTCTATTTCCGAACAAATAGAACTACTAAAAAGTAGAGATTTAAATATTGCTGATTCATCCAAGGCTGCAAAAATTCTTGGAGAGGTCAGCTATTTTCGTTTTGTCCAATACCTTCGTCCTATGGAGGCAGACAAGACTACGCATCAATTTAAGCCTAATAGTAGATTTGAAGATGCCGTAGCTCTCTATAACTTTGATATAGAGTTGAGAGATTTGATGTTCAAGGCTGTTCAACGATTAGAGATTGCTTTGCGCACAAAGATTATACAAGAGTTCTCTTTGGCTCATGGACCGTTTTGGTTCTTTGATACAAGTCTTGCTGACGATGAACACAAGTTTATTGAGAATATGAACTCCATAGATAGAGAACTTCAACGTAGTAAGGAGGATTTTATCAAAGAGCATAGGCGCAACTATGACAAGCCGATATTCCCTCCAGCATGGAAAACGCTTGAACTTGCATCTTTCGGCACGCTTTCAAAACTCTATTACAATTTCAGTGACAAGAAGTTGAAGAAGCGTGTAGCTCGTCAATTCAATCTTCCACAACATGAGGTGTTGGAAAGCTGGATGCGTAGTGTAACTGTCCTGAGAAACTGTTGCGCTCACCACTCACGACTTTGGAATCGTTATCTTTCCAATGCTCCACAAATGAACGCTTCTTTACGTGGTGCATGGGTGAACATTGATGGTGTTGATGCGAACAAAGTATATGCTATAGCATGTTGTATAGCATATTGGCTTGATTCCATGGGATATGGATTGGACTTCAAGAATGAACTCAAATCATTACTCGCTTCTTATCCACAGGTAGATCCGACAGCAATGGGATTCCCTGAAAATTGGATTTCGGAGCCTCTATGGAGATAACTTTATAGATAAAATACAGACAAGCCTGTCGGTAGTGAAATTTCTTCATTACCGACAGGCTTTCTTATTTATTTCTGTCAATTTGACACTAACGTAAGTTAAATATGTTAAATACCACTCATTTTGTATCTATATAGAATCCACATTGCTACTTTTCTACCTTTTAGAACGTATAATACTGATAATCAACTAATAATAGATACTACTATTGTTTCGGAATTACATCTATTAGATGCAAAGGTACCATGCCTGCTCGTATTGAAAGTGGTGCTTTCGATGGTATTGCCAAAGACAACTTCACTCTCGAAGTTCCTGAATCTGCAGTATCACAATATCAGGCAGCACCAGGTTGGTGCGACTTCAAGCGCATATCTGCTCATCATGAGCTTGTTTGCCGACCATCTGTAGCATGTGCTTTGAGTACAGAGCATAAGCAGAATCTGGTAATCAATGCTGAGGGCGAATGGGAAGTTGCCAGCAAGCCTGATTGGTGTGATGTTTCTCCTGCCAGTGGTAACAAGAAAACAGAAGTTACCCTAACCATCAAGGGTATGGCAAAGAATGCTGGTAGCCGTAACGGAAAGGTGGTGTTCCGCTTAAAAGACAAGGAATATACCCACGAATGCAACGTTTCACAGTATGGTTATCAATATGGTGAGAACGAATGGCTCACCTTGCAAAAGGCTACCAAGGGCAACAATGGCGGTATAAACATAGTGTTGTTAGGCGATGGATTCAACGCTAAGGACATTGCCAGCGGCGAATATCTTAAGACCATAAAGCAAGAGGTGGAGTATTTCTTTGGTATAGAGCCATACAAGACCTACCGCAATTACTTTAATGTATACACAGCCTTCCCGCTTTCTACAGAAAGTGGTGTGGGTACTGTCAATACTATCCGCTACAACCGATTCAATACTACCTTTACAGGTGGCGTAGGTTTAAAGGCCGATTATGACGAAGTGTTTGATTATTCCTTGGGCGCCCCCACTGTAAACAAGGGTAACCTTAACCAGACGCTTATCATCATAGTGCCCAACTCAACCGACTATGGTGGCATATGCCAGATGTGGGAAAGTGGAGCAGCTATAGCATTCTGTCCTCTTAGCACGTATGGCTATCCTCTCGACACACGCGGAGTGGTACAACATGAGGCTGGAGGTCATGGTTTTGGCAAACTTGGCGATGAATACATCTATCATAATGCCTTTATCGACTTCTGCGATTGTACTTGTTGCGGACATGTGAATGAATTAAATGGAGCCAAGTCACTTGGTTGGTTCGACAACCTTGAGCTTACTGGCAAGATGCACAGTGTAGGCTGGAGCCATCTTATCTTCGACGACCGTTACAGCGACATCGTAGATATTTATGAGGGTGGCTATATGCACAACCGTGGTGTGTTCCGCTCTGAGGCAAACTCTTGTATGAACAACGACATACCATATTATAGCACCATAAGTCGCGAGAGCATTGTTAAGCGCATCAAGCGATATGCTGGCGAGCCATATTCTTTTGAGGAATTCGTAAAGAACGACAAGCGAGATGCCGGCACTGTTACACGTAGCATCGATGTCAACGACAAGCGCACTGCCCATACCTATCAGCATGCTCCAAAGATTCACAAAGGCAATCCGCTGAAGATGCCAAAAGTGAGACGACATCGTCGTTAGTAGGCTTGTTGATAGACGAAATATATTGGTGTGTAAAAATAAATGTGTAATTTTGTAGATATTAAAGTATGAACAAACATATAATAAGTAGTCTATGCCTGGCTCTGTCGATGATGGGGCTTGTGGCTTGCGGCGACGATGCCGAGCCACAGTATAAGGATGCCAAGTCTACGCCAATGACATTCACAGTATGTCATCCTGGGCAGACACGAGCTACGTCTACCGCCTTTGAGCAAGGCGACCGTATTGGTTTGTATGTGGCATTGGCCGACGCGCCATTAGAGATTGGCGGCAATCTTGTCAACAATGAGGCAATGACCTATGACGGCAGCAAGTGGAATGCAGCACGACCTCTCTACTGGGACGATGGCACATACAATGCCTATGCCTACTATCCATATATAAATAATGTGGGCAGTATAGAGGACCAGCAATTCAGTGTAATTGAATGAATAAACTAACATACATATTATCGGCCCTTGTGCTGATACTCTCTCTTTGGGCAGTAGCTTTATGGCTGCTGCCCTTTGGAGATTATAAGGAAGTGGTGTCGCAGACACGATATGGCATGAGCGAAGGCATGCAGCTTGTAGAGCAGACATTGTCTAATGGCGGCAAACAGTATATTGTGGAGGATGCCAAAGGCAATGTGGCTTTTCGCATACCATTGCGTGGTTGTTTGCTCGACACACATTTCCGTGGTGGCAGACTGCGGTTTCGCGAGATGTCTACAGGGCGTGAGGGATATGTAGGCACAGATGGCATAGTGGCGTTTGAGGCTAATGTCGCATCTGATACACAACATTCGGCTATGTCGGTGCCAGAGGAAAAGACCTCGGTTATTGATAATAATAAGGTGGAGACTCATTCTGCACCACAGCAGCATTCAATCAATCGTAGTGAGGTGAAAATTCCTAATACCGATATAAGGACAATGGCCAAGAGTAGTCCGTTTTATGCCGAGGCCGCCAAGATTATTAAGGGTAAGCTTGCAGAGACCGATGCCACGCGCCGTAGGCAGATACTCAACTACTGTGAACATCTGCGCACGGCATACACCACTAAGGATATCGACTTTCTGTATCAGGTGTTCAGCGATGAGGCTTTGATAATAGTTGGCAATGTGGTAAAGTCTTCGAAGAATGCGGCAAAGGTTGAGGCCGACGGTAAGGTTAGTTATGCCTTGCACACCAAGCGCGACTATCTGTCGCGGCTCTCAAAAGTGTTTGCCATTAACAAGCATGTGGACGTAAAGTTCTCCGAATTTCGCATAGTGCGTCATCCCACTATGGACGGCATATATGGAGTGTCCTTGCGCCAACGCTATAGTAGTGACCGCTATGCCGACGATGGCTACCTGTTTCTGTTATGGGACTTCCGCAATGCGTCAATGCCGCTGATACATGTGCGCACATGGCAACCGTCTGCCACTGTGGCTGGTAGTGATGGGGTGGTGGATATATCCGACTTTAATCTTGAATAGAAAAAACATATGTTTTATGAGAAAGAATAAAAAAGCGACAGTCCGTATCTCGCTTACGTTGCATAGTATATTCCTGTATGTGGCGTACGCGGTAGCTTTGTCATGTCTTGCCATGCAAGATGCAAGGGCAGCTATACAGAAAGACACTTCAATGGCTGTTGACAGCATGTTCACAGTCGAGAGTTTCAGACAGTTGCCCACAGATGTAACGGCTTTTATCGATGCTGTGCGCGACTTGAATGGCGAGGCATGTGCCCTTGTCAAGGTTGTGGCTCCTGCCGACTTTGCTTTCTCTTCGCCGTTAGGTATTGTAAAACGACGTGATGAGGTTGGCGAGATATGGCTTTTTCTGCCTAAAGGCACCAAGATGCTAACTATTAAACATCCGCGATGGGGCGTGTTGCGCAATTATTCATTGGGCGTGAAACTTGAGAGTCGCATGACTTACGAGATGCGTATTCGTGTGCCTCAGCCCCGTATATTGGAGAAGCACGACACTATTGTCTATACCCAAACGGTTGTGGATACTGTAACTGTTGCACCAATAAAACGTGTTGTCCAGCTTCATGGATATACTCTACTCACCGCTTCAATGTATACTGACGGACCATCGTGGGGTATAATGGCAGCCATTATGCGCCGGCATGGAGCCTATGTACATATAGCCAGCAATATGCAATCAACCCATAATACAGTGGGTAGTTGCAACCGTGAAGGCTATCGACCAACTTATGACAACAAGCCATACTACACAGGATGCACCGAGACATCAAGCTACACACTTACCATTGGAGCTATACACAGGCTTGGCAGAATGATGAATATATTCGAAGGAGTAGGCTATGGTCGCAACACTACAGTATGGCAATTGGCTGAAAGCGAGGGTGGTGGTTGGCTGCGCAATGACGCATTTTCATATAAAGGCTTTACGGCTGAATTGGGTATCCTTATATCTGTTGGTCGACTAAGTTTCAGCGCATCGGCATTGAATATAGCTGGCAAACATTGGCAGGGATGTGTTGGTGTAGGAATATGTATTGGCAAAGCAAGAGTTATAACAAAACGCAAGTAAGCTATTGTGATGAAAAATCGATTATACTATATATTAATAGGTGTCGTGCTGCTACTGGCGTCGTGCAGCAGCGACAAGCCTGATAACATAGAGCCTCTGTTGCATACCCTTCAAGCAGCAGACATAAGTCGCACAGAGGCTACATTGTATGGCAAGTGCAGTGTGGCAGAAGGTGTAGACATGCCGCATTTATGGTTTAGTTATGGCAGCAATGAGAGTATGGCGCTTAAGCAAGATGCCATTGACGGGGCAGACGGCAATGTTAGTCTGCATATCGTAGGCTTAACGCCAGGCGCCACCTATTATTATATGCTGCAAGGCAGCAATGGCACAGCATCTTTGCAAGGCGAAATGCTAAGCTTTAGCACAATGCCCAACAACAGGCCTACTGTTGGCAAGGCTGATGTGTTGAGCAGTAGTCCGATGAGTGTCATCATTGGCTATAGCATTGAGGATGATGGAGGCGACCCTATAACCCTTAGCGGATGCCGTGTGGCTTGTCAAGACAGTGGCAACACTGCTGAAGAGCAATCGTTTGTGCAGACAGGCGTGGCAGATGAGAAAGGCATTTTTCATTTGCTGATTGATGGTTTGCTGCCTAATACCACATATAGCATAAAGCCGTTTGCTACAAACCGGAATGGCGAGGCTGTGGGTGATGCTATAATGTACACAACATCGTCGGCAGTGGTGCTTGGCGAGGCAGGTGTACTGTCTACGCTTATTGGCAACAATATATCCAAATACACAGCCATATCATTGGCAGGACCGCTCAATGGCGACGACCTTCGCACGTTGCGTGCTATGGCAGGACGCGACTTTGAAGATAATCCTACAGAAGGAAAACTTGCGGATATCGACATGTCGGGAGCACGCATTGTTGCAGGTGGAGCTGCTTATGGAGCGTCGAGATATACCGAGGACGATGTAGTGGGTACAGCTCTTTTCCAGTCGTGCTCGGGGTTGAGGAACATACAGTTGCCTATGGAAACGGTAAAGATAGAAAAAGACGCCTTCAAGGATTGTACGTCACTGTGCAGTATAACGGTGCCTGCATCGGTAGCAGAACTTACTCCATCGGCAGGTTGTACCTCGCTTGAAAGCATCAGTGTATCGGCTGCCAATACCAATTATTCAAGTGTAGACGGGGTGTTAATGAATGGTGACGGCACGGGTATACTTTGGTTCCCTATGGGCAAGAAGGGCGAGTTTACGTTGCCGTCAACGGTTACAACTATTGGCGACTATGCATTTCGCGACTGCAATATCGAGAGATTTGTATTTGCCGATGGTCTGAAAGAGATAGGACAATGCGTGTTCTACAACAGCAAGGTAAAGGAAGTGGTTATGCCATCTACTCTATTGCAGTTGCCTACAGGCACATTCCAGAAATGCGCCAACCTGACATCTGTGCGTTTGGGCGAGAACGTGGAGCTTATATCAGAGTATGTGTTCTCGGGTTGTCCGCTCGCCAACCTTTATATAAGTGCTCCAATGCCGCCGGTATGCTATAAAAACACATTCGCTACATCGGGCAATGATTTTACCAAAACATGCCGCTTGCATGTGCCTAAAGGTCGTAAGCCCTTCTATAGGAACAATGCTCAGTGGAAAGTGTTTGCGAATATAGTGGATGATTTATAAAAACAGAACAACAATGAATACACCTGAAATAGAAGAATTAAAACTGCTTGTTGAAGAACGATATGGCAAGAAGTTGTCCACGACAACCGACTTCGACGAGTTCTCGTTGTCGTTGCAGCGAAAGAATAATATAGCAGTGTCGTCGTCGACAATGAAACGTCTTTACGGTTATGTTGGCGATAGTCACAAGCCTCGTGTGCAAACACTCGACATGCTTGCCATATATATAGGTCATAAAGACTATGCCTCGTTTGTGTCGTGGCTTAAGACAAGCACTCGCTACAACTCCTCGTTTTTTAATGCTGGTCAGCTTGTAAGCAGCGACCTTAGGTGTGGCGATGTGATAGAGATAGGGTGGGCGCCCAACCGCTTGCTTCGTCTTGAGTATCTTGGCAACAGTACATACAAGGTAGAGAGCGCGCTAAACAGTAAGGTAAGGCCCAACGACCGCTTCGTTACCGGATGCTTCATCAAGGGTCAGCCTTTGTACCTGCCCTATTTAGAGCGTGATGGAGAGCGCACAACTCTGTTTGTGGCGGGACGCAATGGCGGTCTGTCAATAGTGCGAAAGATAAATAACAAGATGTATGATTGATAATGACACACAGTCCACATCGGGATATGTGGCTAACATAGACAAAGAGTCGGGATTTGTATCCTCGCGTCTTGACAGCGACTTCTCTAACATCAGCGAGTGCTATGTGTCCAAATCGGGCTATACACGCATGTTCACGGCCGTAAGATACGGCAAGCGTTATGTGCTGAAATGTCTTAAGCCCGACTTTATCTACACTCCTGTATACCGTCAGGCTCTGATGAAGGAGTTTGAGATAGGATTGCAACTCGACCATCCCAACATCTGCCGCACCATAAGCATGGAGCTGGTGGGCGACCTTGGCGAGTGTATTGTCATGGAATATGTGGATGGAGAAACGCTCGAGTCGCTTGTGTCGTCGGGAAACGTCAATAAGAAGACGGCTATAAGAATAGCTCTCCAACTGCTCGACGCGATGGAGTATATGCACGCAAAACAGATAGTTCACCGTGACATAAAGCCGTTGAACATAATGATAACGCATAGAGGTGGCGATGTAAAGCTTATCGACTTCGGGTTATCCGACAGTGAGACCTTCTGTGTACTTAAGCTTCCTGCCGGTACACGCGGATATATGGCTCCCGAACAGTTGCAACCCGATGCGCAAAGCGATCCAAGTGCCGATATCTATTCTTTTGGCAAGGTGCTGGAAAATATGGCCGAGGCTGCCCATTGCAAGCAACTGGCTAAGATAGGACAACTGTGTGCCGATACCGACCGGGCACGCCGACCTGCAGATATAGAAAGATTAAAGAAAATGGTGGCAAGCAATGGCAGATTGTCGACGATTGTCAACACTGTGCTTGCAGTTGTTGCTCTACTTCTGATGATAATGATAGGCATAATGACGCACGAGCGACAAGTTGCCAAGGCCAATAATGCGCCAACAGAGGCGGCTGCAGAGAGTGGAGCCAATAAAGTGGTGGATAGCAATTATTGGTGATGTAGCTATAAAGAAATTGGTCCGTTTGATAATAATCTGCCATTAAGAACGTTATTCTATATATATGCAATGGACCGACCAAATACGTAGAGTTAAGATTATACTTGTGTTCGCCGCGGTGATTATCGCCGTGGCGTCGCTTGTTGTGTCCCATTTCCTCATTAGCGACCTTGCCAAGGAGGAGCACAACAAAATGGAGGTATGGGCAGAGGCAATGCGCACCCTCAACCGTGCCGACGAGAACACCGACATAAACCTTGTGCTTAAGGTTATTAACGGAAACAACACAATTCCCGTTATTGTGCTCGATTCGGCGGGAGAAGTCCAGGCTTATCGCAATCTTGATATAACCGACTGTGCCAACGAAGCCGATACCATGCGCTTTGTAACCAATTTGGGACACAAACTGCTGCGCGAACAACGCGACATACGCATTGCCTTGGACGACAACCAGAATGCGAATCCTTCTTCAGCCGATTATATCAACGTGTGCTACGACGACTCGGTTATGTTGCGCCGACTGGCATCCTATCCTTATGTACAATTGGGTGTAGTAATGATTTTTGTAGTGATTGCCATATTTGCGCTACTTACATCCAAGCGGGCCGAACAGAATAAAGTGTGGGTAGGACTGTCGAAAGAAACAGCCCATCAGCTGGGTACACCGATATCAAGTCTGATGGCATGGGTGGAGATATTGAAGGAAACCTATCCCGACGACGACCTGATACCAGAGATGAACAAGGACGTAAAACGATTGCAGCTTATCGCTGACCGATTCTCAAAGATTGGCTCCCTGCCCGAACCTGTAGAGACTGATCTTAAGGAGGTAATGGAACACGTGATAGACTATATGGATCGTCGCACGTCAAACAAGGTGCAAATGATACGCCAGTTTCCTGAAACCGACATACGTGTAAAGATTAATGCCTCGCTGTTTGAGTGGGTTATAGAGAACCTATCAAAGAATGCCGTCGACGCAATGGGAGGCGAAGGCAAGATAACTCTAAAGATGTGGGAGGAACCAACGAAGGCAGTAATCGAAGTGACCGACACGGGCAAGGGAATACGCAAGAAAGACTTGCGCAACGTGTTTCGTCCGGGCTTTACAACAAAGAAGCGAGGATGGGGACTCGGACTATCGCTTGCCAAGCGCATTATAGAGGAATATCATAAGGGACGTATTTGGGTAAAGTGGTCGGAAGTGGGCGTTGGAACTACGTTCCGAATAGAACTGAAGAAATAAACACACTAAAAATCAAAAACTTTGTAAAGATTTTGTTGTATGTCGGAAAATATTAGTAACTTTGCACACCAAATGTGTAGTTTAGAGGTACTTAAAATAGATTTGAAGGAACTGAACGAGGGCGTAAGCACGCTCAACTTCAGTTTGGGCGACGCTTATTTCGAGTCACTTGATGAGGAAGAAATAAAGCGTGGCAATATTAGTGTGTCTGTAAATGTAAAGCGCACTGAGAACTATTTTGAGTTCGACTTCCATACAGAGGGCACTGTCGTTATTCCGTGCGATATCTGTCTTGACGATATGGAACAAGCTATTGAGACGGACGACCGACTAATAGTGAAATTTGGTGAAGAATATTCCGAAGACGATGACCTCATCACCGTTGATGAGCGAGAAGGCATACTCGACGTGGCGTGGTTCATCTACGAATTTATAGCACTTAACATTCCCGCTAAGCACGTGCATACACCTGGAAAATGTAACGCGGCGATGATAAAGGTTCTCGAAGAACACTCAGCTACCCGAAGTAGTGGCGCGAATGAAGAGCAAGCGGTAGATCCGCGTTGGAATGAATTAGAAAAATTAAAAACAATAATTAAAGATTAAAAGAAAATGGCACATCCTAAAAGAAGACAGTCAAAGACACGTACACTTAAGAGAAGAACTCATGATAAGGCAGTAGCTCCTACATTGGCAGTATGCCCTAACTGTGGCGCTTACTATGTATACCACACAGTATGCCCAACTTGTGGCTACTATCGTGGCAAGGTGGCTATCGTAAAGGAAGTAGCTGAATAATATTTCTCCACACGATGGGAAAGATAAACGCAGTAATCACCGGAGTTGGCGGCTATGTGCCCGACTATGTTCTCAATAATGAGGAATTGTCGCGCATGGTAGACACCAGCGACGAGTGGATTATGACCCGTGTCGGAATCAAGGAACGTCATATCCTTACAGAGGAAGGTCTCGGCACGAGCTATATGGCACGTAAAGCGGCCAAGCAGCTCATCAAGAAGACGGGAGTTGATCCCGACACAATTGATGCGCTGATCGTTACCACTACAACTCCCGACTACAAGTTCCCTTCTACGGCATCTATCGTTCTTGGTAAACTTGGACTGAAGAATGCCTTTGCTTTCGACTTTGAGGCAGCATGTTGCGGATTCCTTTATTCGCTCGATGTTGCTGTATCAATGATTCAGAGCGGTCGATATAAGAAGATAATCGTTATCGGTGCCGATAAGATGTCGTCGCTGGTTGACTATACTGACCGTGCTACATGTGTGCTCTTCGGCGATGGAGCTGGAGCTGTACTTGTAGAGGCTACTGAGGAAGAGAACGTAGGCGTGCAGAATTCTTACCTACGTACAGATGGCATCGGTCTACCGTTCCTTCATATGAAGGCGGGTGGATCTGTATGTCCACCGTCACACTTCACAGTTGACCACCGTCTGCATTACCTCTATCAGGAGGGACGCACCGTGTTCCGCTATGCCGTTACTGATATGAGCAACGACGTGGCTGAGGTGATGAAGCGCAATGAGCTTACAGCTGATGACGTTAAGTGGGTTGTTCCTCACGAGGCTAACCTTCGTATTATCGAAGCTGTAACCAAGCGTGTAGGTCTGCCTATGGAAAAGGTAGTGGTAAACATTCAGCATTATGGCAACACAAGTGCCGCCACAATTCCTTTGGCATTGTGGGATAATGAGAAAAACATGAAGAAGGGCGACAACGTCATCTTCACCGCTTTCGGAGCAGGTTTCGTTCACGGAGCTTCCTTCTATAAGTGGGCTTACGATGGTTCTGCTGTTGCAGAGGTTAAGTAAGCCAATCAAGAGAAACATATTATCTCAAATAAAAAGCACGTTAGGCTTTTGTCTTTCAGACAATGCCCTACGTGCTTTTTTTTGATATATATATTCACCGAGCAAGTAATATTATTAAAATGAGAAAGTAATATTATTAAAATGGGCAAGTAATATTATTAAAATAAGCAAGTAATATAATAATGCTTTTAGTGGGAGGATACATTGCTTTGTAAAGCCAATAATGGGCCTTATAAAGCCGTATAAAGAAAAGGGCCGCAAGGTTGTATGTCTACATCCTTGCGGCCCTTTGTATGTTTAAGATTTAATCTTAATTTTAAGTGGGTTTATTAGCCCTTCATCATCTCGTTGAACTCGTCAAGAGTAACCTCCTTGTTGTTGAGGGTTACGGTGTTCTTAAGAGCAGCAGCGAGCTTAACGTCGATAGCACGCTCAACGAAGTTGTCTACAGCCTCGCGCTTCTTGAGAAGCTCGTTAGCGTAGTTCTCAACATACTCGTCAGGAACGTTAGTCATGCCGTACTGAGCAAACTGCATGCGAGCCATCTCGATAGCAGCAGCCTTAACGTCAGCGTCCTCAATCTTGATCTCGTTAGCCTTTACAAGCTGCTCCTTGATAAGGTGCCACTCGAGCTGCTTGATGCTCTCGGCGTAGTTCTTCTCAACAAAGTCCTCGCCCTTATCCTTGTTGTTAAGGAGCATAATGCGCTTGAGAAGCCCGTCTGGCCATGTGAGTTCGCCAACCTTGTTCTCGCAATATGTGCGAACGTCGAGCATAAACTTGTAGTCAGAGTTAGCCTCGAGCTGTGGCTTAAGACCCTCAGCAATCTTGGCACGGAACTCGTCCTCGCTCTTAACTGTACCCTCGCCAAATACCTGATCGAAGAGTTCCTGGTTGAGCTCAGCCTTAACAAAGCGCTGTATCTCTGTAATCTGGAAGCTGAAGTTAGACTCGAGATCCTTAGCAACCTCGCGGTCGATCTTCAAGAGAGCAGAAATCTCTGCCTCGCCCTCTGGATAAGCCTTGCGTGGGTTGAATGTGATGATATCGCCTGGCTTAGCGTTGTTGAAGAGGTTCTTCTGCTCGTCAACCTTGATGTATGAAGGCATAAGCACAGCACCCTCAACTGTGATGCCGTCTTCCTTAGTGTTGCCCTCAGCGTCAAGCTCACGAAGGTCGCCCTTGAGCATGTCGTTAAGCTCAGCGTTATACTCTTCTGCCTTCTCGTACTTACCGGCACGGCTCTGATACATCTCGATCTGCTCATTGATGAGCTTGTCGTCAGCCTTGATAGTATAGTAATCGATCTTGTTGCGACCATCGAGAGTCATGTTGATCTCTGGGGCTACAGCGATGTCGAATACGAATGTGTAAGGAGCTGGCTTCTCGATGTCGGCAGGTGTCTCCTGCTTTGCAGAAGGCAGAGGCTCGCCAAGCATCTGGATGTTATTGTCCTGGATGTACTTGTAGAGCTGCTCGCCAACAAACTTGTTAACGGCATCGTAGCGTACAGAAGCACCAAACTGGCGCTTGATTAATCCCATAGGAGCCTGACCTGGACGGAATCCAGGAATGTTAGCCTTCTTACGGTAGTCCTTAAGAGTCTTCTCGACAGAGGCGTTGAAGTCTGCTTCTTCTACTGTGATAGTCAACAGACCATTCACTTTGTCTGAGTTTTCAAATGAAATGTTCATTTTCTTGTTTTAATGTAGAAATTTATATATTGTTTTTTATTTATTGTTGCAGTTTTGGCACGATTGTGCAAAATTACACATTTTTTATATATATACGGCACACTAAGATGAAAAAAGTGGCTGTTTTTGGCGAATTTAACAAATAAGCCAAAAGTGGTTGCTATTCGGTTGATGCGAGGTGCGATATTATCATTTTTTTTGCTATATTTGCAGCAGATTGTTACCCCTAATATGTAGAAAAAACCGAAATTCAGATGATAAAATCTATTATATCTCTATTGGTTGCGCTCATTGTGTCGATGGGTTGTATTGCCCAAAGCTATACAACCGCCAAGTACAATGTGAGTTACCTTAATATGGCATCCGGAATGCCAAATAACTATGCTGACGACATCTTTCAGGACTCGTATGGATTTATTTGGATAAGTACACACGGAGGTGGATTGGTGCGCTATGACGGTTATAAGGTGGCGAGTTTAGGCTATACTGCCACGCCTACGGCATTGCGCAGTAACAGTTGCCGTAATGTAAGCGAGGATAATTTCCGCCGTTTGTGGATTGCTTTTGAGGAAGGACCTCAGGTGCTCGACCTTGAGACAATGCATCCGGTTGTGCCACCTTGTGTCAATTCCCAATTGGCCGAGAAACTGCATCAGTTGTTCAATGGTGCGTGCATACGCACTTATTGCGACTCGAAAGGATGTGTGTGGATAGCCACAACACTTGAGATAGTGCGCATTGCTTTTGATAAGGATGGCAAGGTAGCATCGATACTTACAACACCTTGTCCCACTGCTGCACCCGAGTTTGGCATGTGTGATGTCTATGGACGTGGTTCTGTTGTGGTGTGCAATAACGGTAGGGTCAGCGATATATGTGTCAGCGAGGGTCAGTTGGTACAGAATGACATCACAGCAATGTTTGCTCCGTTGTACAACCGCTATGCGGCAAGTATCATCAAGTATAACAATAAGATATGGCTTGCAACTAATGATGGTTTGTTTTGTAGTGACGGACGCCAGTTTCATACATACGACGAACGCCACACTTTGCAACATAATGTGACGACAAGTCTTGCCATATCGCCTGAGGGCCGATTGCTTGTAGGTACTCTTTGCGGCGTGGATATATAAGACGACAAGACGGGTGTGGTGGAACATTGGAACAGCATGAGTCTGGTAAATCCTCTGAGCAGCAACTTTGTCAACTCGATATTGGTAAAGAACGGACGTATATGGGTTGGCACCGAGACGGGAGGTGTTGTAAAGCTTGTGCCGCGTCAGTTGCACATATCATATTATACTAACAACCCCGACGACCCAACTTCTCTTGCCCGCAATGCCGTAAATGCCATGTATGCAGCTCCTGATGGCTCTATATGGGTAGGTGTGGTAGAGGGAGGACTCAACGTTATGCATCCTGGAAGTAAGGAATTTGTGCATTATCGCGTGGACAACTCCAACTTGCCTCACAACTCGGTGTCTACCCTTGCTCCTGATGGCAAGGGCAACCTATGGATAGGAACATGGGGTGGAGGTGTGGCTGTTGTCAATCCCAATAATCCCGATAACATTTGGCGATTGAATGTAGACCCCGACCATCAGTATATGCTTACGTTTATAGGAGCCATTGCCTACGACCGCATAAACAACGGCATGTGGATAGGTGCTAACGAGGGCCTATTCTTCTACAATCTGAATACCCATAGTTTGGAAGACCCGTTTCCCGACTGCCGCAACATAAAGGGATGTATAGGTAGCTTGGTAACAAAGGACGGTCAGCTTATGGTGGGCTGCACACGAGGTATGGTTACGGTGGAGCTTAAATCGCGCAGTAAGGGCAAGCGATTCTTTAAGGCTTATCACAATGTGTACAAGCTCGACAAGCCTAACAGCCGCATTTTCGACAAGATTATATCATTTTGCCAGACCCGCGACGGTAAGGTGTGGATGGGCAGCAATGGTTATGGCATGTATTGTGTTACACGCTCTAAGGACGGCAAAACCAGTATAGAGACTTTTGCCACAAGCGACGGACTTGCAAACAATTCGGTTACGGGCATTGTGGAAGACAACCAGGGACGTCTGTGGATTACAACTGGCTATGGGTTGTCGGTATATAATCCGCGCACACGTCAGTTTAACAACTATACCAAGAATGACGGACTGTTATGCTCGCAGTTCTACTATAACGGTGCCGTGCGCGACCGCAAGGGCACCATATATCTTGGCACCGAGCGTGGCATGATGGCGGTTGCGGGTATGGACAATGCCAACAGTCAGGTGTGCAATTTGCGTTTTACCGAGCTTAGTGTCAACAATCAGCAGGTGTTTGCAGGCAGCAGTTATATCAACCGCAACATAACTACGGCCCGCAAGATAAAGTTGCATGAGGGCGACCGATCATTTACCATAAGTTTCTCGGCACTAAATTTCGCGGGCGAGAATCAAGGAGTGTATAGCTATAGAATGAAGGGTTATGAGGACGATTGGATAAAACTGCAGCCTGGTCAACACAGTGTGCGCTATTCGGCTCTGCCGGCTGGCGATTACGAGTTTTATGTAAAGTATTCGCCATACATCGGTACCGACCACGAGCAGACTATATCCATCGATGTCAGCGTTACACCATACTTCTACAAGAGTTGGTGGTTTGTGCTAATTATAATATTATGTTGCATTATCGTTACACGTTACTTCTTCCTGCGCCGCATGGAAAAGATGCGCGAGCTTGAGGTAAAATCGCTATACCAACCTATTGAGGATGCCCTCAAGGAGAGCGAGGAACCTGGCGAGTTGCAGACACGTATAAAGTCGATACTTGAGAACCAGCGACGCTACAAGGAAAGCCAACAAAAGACCATTGAAGCCGACCGTATGGAGGTAGAAGCTAATGAGCGTCCGTTTATGGAGCGCATAATGGAGGTAATGGAAGCCAATTACAGCAACTCGAAGTTTGGTGTTCAAGAGCTTGCCGACATAATGGGCATGAGCCGTACATTACTTGGTAAAAGACTCAATGCCGAGAGTGGACTACCCCCTTCGCAGTTCTTGCGTAACTACCGACTCGATATTGCCAAGCGCATGCTAAAGGATAATGTAGCCAACCGAAATATAACAGAAATAGCCTATAGAGTGGGTTTCAACGACCCGAAATACTTCACACGTTGCTTTACAAAGCAGTATGGAGTGGCCCCTTCGGCCTATAGAGGCGAGTAGAAATAGTATAAAAATCGTTCATCCACCTACGACAAATATGTCCACGTGGTTGATATATATCATTTTTTATTGTGTGGGTACACAGTAGGTGGATAAATATGTAAATATGGTTTAAACAGCATATTTACACTATTTGTCCACCTTTTTTATTTCAATAATCCACCATAAAAAACACGAATAAGTGTAATTTTGCCACCGAAAAGTTGCACAAGCAACATTGTTTACATTACAGACGTTAAGCAATCAATCAAAATTACCTTACACCAATAACTGTCATGAGCAAGTATTAATAATGAGAAAAACTGCGGATGTACGAAAGTGGAGCAAGCACATATCTCCACTTTCTTTACATTCTCTGTTTGTTGTTTATACTTAAGCTAAACATTCAAAACCAACCCGACAGCTTTATGGTATATATGTCAAGTTTATTGTTTGGCATACAAGAGCGATAATAATACATCTAATAATATCAAAACCTAAAATTCAGAACAATGAGGAAAAATCTATTCTCAATGATGCTATGCCTCGGTGCTATGGGTGGTGCAACCGTTGTTGCCCCAGTCAATGCTACTGCAGCTGTAGCACAAGCCCCAACCATTAAGGTTCAGGGACAGGTTGTTGACGAAACCGGTGCTCCGCTTATGGGTGCATCAGTTAAGGCTAAGAATTCTAAGGCCGGTACTGTTACCGACATGGACGGCAAGTTTGTACTGGACGTAGATGCCAATGCCACTCTGCTTGTTAGCTATCTTGGCTACAAAACCAGCGAGGTTGCAGTCCGCGGCCGCGCTATCATCGAAAAAATTGAGCTTACCCCTGACAACAATATGCTTGAGCAGGTTGTTGTTGTAGGTTATGGTACACAGAAGAAGGCCGACCTCACCGGCTCTGTTGCTATTGTTAATGCTGAGGAAATGAAGAAGGTATCCAACTCAAACATCTCTACAATGCTCGAGGGTAAGGTAGCCGGTGTACAGATTACATCCGACGGTCAGCCTGGTGCCGACCCACAAGTACGTATTCGTGGTATCAGTTCGTTCGGTAGCACATATCCTCTTTATGTTGTCGACGGTGTGCCAATGGGTACTACCATCCGCGACTTCTCTCCTAACGATATTGAAACTATCCAGATTCTTAAGGACGCATCGGCAGGCGCCATCTATGGTTCGCGTGCTGCAAACGGTGTGGTTATCATCACCACAAAGAATGGTAAGAAAGACCAGCCGTTAAAGGTGAACTACTCGGGCTACTTTGGTGCCGACGTCATTCCGGGCAGCACATACGACGTTATGAATGCCGAGCAGTACAGCAACTATATCGGTCAGGCTTGCGCCAACTCGGGTACAACCCTGCCAAGCGGCTACAAGATGGGCGAGGACGGTCGCTACCACTTCCAGGACGATACCAATACCGACTGGTTTAAGGAAGTGTTCAAGACGGGTATCCGCCAGAACCACAACGTAGCCTTGAGTGGTGGTAGTGCAAAGAGCACATATAATGTATCGCTCGACTACTTCAACCAGAAGGGTACACTTGAGGGTGCAGGTCCTAACTACGAGCGCTATACCGCACGTGTCAACAACACGATGGAGACAAAGTTCATCAAGTTCCGCACAAGTATGGTCTACTCGCACTCAAATCAGGACAATATGGGTCTGTCTAACACCGACACATATCTTCAGGGCTTGTATGGCGGATTGAACAACGTGTTGCGAAGCACATTGCTTATGCAGCCTACAATCAAGGCTTACGACGAGTCGACATGGGTGCTCGACGACAAGGTGGGCGCAGCCAACAACTATCACTACGATGCCTATGGTTATGGTGTATACTATGACAGCGTACACGGCGATATCTCGGCATCCAACCCGTTGCTTATCAACACCTTGTTGCAGCGCAACACCGTGGTAGACCGCTTCGTAGGTACAGCATCTGCCGACGTCGACCTCTTTAAGATGGTGGGTCTTAACCTTAAGAACCACGGCTTGCACTACAACCTCAACCTCTCCTACAGTAAGACCGAGGCAAAGGACAAGACATGGGTTCCGGCATGGATACAGTCGAACCGTGTATATCTCGACAAGTCGAACGAGCGTCTCACCAAGGGCTCACGCAACTATGCTGATGCCCTTATCGAGAACACCATTGTATACGACGGCCACATTGGCAAGCACAACATCAACCTCCTCGGCGGTATGACATACGAGGAAGAGAATACCAACCAGCTTACAGGTTGGGGCATCAAGTTCACAGAGCCATACTATCTCCAGCTTCAGAATGCAGCCAATACATATTCAGAGTCGTATGAGTATCGTCATGCCATTGCTTCATACATCGGCCGTTTGACCTACAGCTACGACGAGAAGTATCTGCTTTCTGCCGTTATCCGTCGCGACGGTAGCTCACGTCTTACCAAGGACATCCGTTGGGGAACCTTCCCGTCAGTGTCATTGGGTTGGCGTCTTGACAAGGAGAAGTTCTTCCCGGTAAGCAAGAACATCGTCAACATGGCTAAGATTCGTGCCAGCTATGGTGTGCTTGGTAACGAGAACATTGGCGAGTATATGTATATGTCTACAATGAAGCGCAACAATATGACCTATAGCTTCGGCAACAACGTGGTTACAGGTTCAGCCGTTTCAGAGTTTGTAAACAAGAACATCGCTTGGGAGAAGAAGAAGTCGACCAACGTAGGTATCGACCTTGCTATGTTCAACAACCGCTTCGAGTTTACAGCCGAGTGGTACAAGAACTGTTCGGAGGACCTTCTCTACGGAGTGCCAGTGCCAACACAGACAGGTGTTGCCAACGCTACCGTAACAATGAACGCTGCCTCAATGGAGAACAGCGGCTTCGAGTTCTCGGCAACATACCGCAACCACGACCACCCATTCAAGTATGACATCTCAGCCAACCTCAGCACATTGCGCAACCGTGTAACCTCTCTTGGCTTTGGCACCAAGTTGTACATCACAGGTGCATACGCCACATACGTAGGCAAGGAGATAGGTAAGTTCTATGGTTGGGTGTACGAGGGCATCGCCCGCACACAGAGCGATCTTGATAACCACGCCACACAGCAGGGAGCAAATGTAGGCGACTGCCTATACAAGGATATCTCTGGTCCTAACGGCGAGCCAGACGGCGTTATCGACGCCTACGACCAGACAGTGCTTGGCAGCGGTTTGGCAAAGATGAACTTCGGCTTGAGCGCACACATGGAGTACAAGGGTTTCGACCTTAGCATCTCTACATACGGTGCCCTCAACTACCACGTAGCCGACGACATCTACAACAGCCTTAACTCTTGCTATGGCTGGGGCAACAAGGATGTAGCTATGGCAGACGCCAACCGCTTCTCTGAGGATGGCTCTACATACCTCTCTAATGTTCCACGCACATACGTAGACAATAAGGGAACCCTTGCTTGGAACGACCTTTTCAGCTCACGTAAGATACAGAATGCTGCATATTGGAAGATTGCAAACGTAGAGCTTGGCTACAACTTCCCTGACCGTTGGTTCAAGGGACTTGTTAGTGGTGTACGTGCATACGTATCTGCACAGAATCTCTACACCTTTACAGGCTATAAGGGCTACAACGTCGACTATGCAGGCGGCACCTTCACACCGGGCTACAACTTCTGCTCGTTCCCGAGCGCACGTAGCTTCATGGCAGGTCTGCACTTCACATTCTAATAGAAACAATAACTAATAAACGTAAATCCAATTATGAAACTATATAATTATGCACTTGCAGCATTTCTTGGTCTGAGCGCAATGTCGCTGACATCATGTGAGGACAGGTTGGAGCTTACCAACCCCAACCAGCAGACCACGGACAAGTTCACCTCTGATGATCTTGAGGAGTGTGTTATTGCTGCTTACAACCACATACGTATCGAAGGTTCTACGGGTCGTGTTGGTTATACCATCGACCTCACTCGCGGCGACGAGGTATGGAACTCTTCACAGGTATGGTACCTCGAGTTCGATAACTTTAACGCACCAATCACTAACGACATAATAGAGTGGCCATGGCGTGAGGCTTACTATACTATCAATGTGTGCAACTTCATCCTCTCTCGTACAGGCAACGACGACGCCAATCTGTCAGAGGCAATGAAGCGCATCAAGGGACAGGCACTCTTTCTCCGTGCCTTCTCTTACTTCAACCTTGCTGGCTACTATCAGGATGTACCCCTCATCACCGACTATGACACCTACTCAACACTCGACGGACTGTATGGCAAGAACAACTCATACGACGAAGTGTTAGACCAGGTGGAGGCCGACTTTAAGGAAGCTATGACCTTGTTGCCCTCGCGCGACGAAGGTGGCGAGTGGGCTAAGGGCCGTGCCACATGCGGTTCGGCTGCCGGCTATTATGCACGTGCTCTTATGCAGCGTCATAAGTATAGTGAGGCTTTGACAGTGTTGAAGGACATAATTGGCAAGAAGTATGGCAAGTACGACCTTGTAGCCAACTACGGCGACAACTTCCGCGAAGGCTCAGCATACGAGAATAATATTGAGAGTCTGTTCGAAGTACAGTATCTCGATTATGGTACTCAGGGTACCGACGACGAGTGGACACCAGTAAACACATCGCCTAACGCTACACAGGGACATGCCGTTGAGTCGAACTTCTGTCCGGGTGACTTTGGTGGTTGGCAGATCTCTCTGCTTCGCCTTGGCTCTACGACCTCTTCAAGAGCGAGCGCACAACAGCAGGCAAGCTCGATCCACGTCTCTACTGGACACTCTGCACATACGAGAACGACTGGGAAGGTTTTGAGAATGGCAACGTTGCATATACTCAGAAGATTGCTTCAGACAGAAACCTCGTTACCAACAACCTCAATGGCGGTATACCTATTGCCAAGTGGACCAATATCCGTACCAATGTTTGCAGCACTGTTGTTACAGGTCTTCACTGCGGTATCAACCTCCGTATGATGCGCTACTCTGACGTATTGCTCCGTGCAGCCGAGTGCGAGAACGAGGTAAATGGACCTACACAGCAGGCTATCGACTGGATAAACAAGGTGCGCGAGCGTGCTGGACTTAAGGATCTTAAGCTTGCCAACTTTGACACTAAGGACAAGTTGTTCGAGCAGATTGCCAACGTAGAGCGTCCTAAGGAGTTTGGTTGCGAGTTTGGTCGTGGTCTTGACCTCATCCGTTGGGGATTCTTCTACGATGCAGGTCGTCTGCAGCAGATGAAGGAGCACAGCGTTGTACGCAAGGGAACCAGTGTTAAGCCTGGCGATGCTGTATCTTACTCAGAAGTAGGCAGCGATGCTGCTGTTATCTGTCCATTTGATACATATGTTCCTGGTCACGAGTTCTTGCCTATCTCGCAGAATACACTCAACAACAACCCGAACCTTGTGGGCAACTCAGCCAACAACTCTACCGACAACTCTACCTACTTCAAGGAGAAGGGTTGGACAGTACATCCGGTTGTTAATCTTAAATAGAATATAGTGGTACGGCTTCGAGCCGTACCTCCTATAAACACCTAAATCATAACAATCAATTTTAGCAAATACAATTATGAAACATATAAGCAAATTGGCATCCGTATTCTGCACTGCCGCCTTGGCGATGACAACACTAACCGGATGTGAGGGCAGCGACATCTTTGGTGTTAATAGTCCCGACTGGCTTTCGGAGAAGATCAACGATATAGCCAATGCCAATAAGGGCCAGGGAGCGAAGATTTCGCCTACAACACTTGGTAATACCGACTGTTCGTCTGCATGGTGGGATGCTCACCTTGACCAAGACATCAAAATTGAGAGCAACAAGGTTTATTCTACAACCTTCACCAACTACTCATCACTTGCCAACAACTATAACAACTATGTTGTAGTGCTGCGCAAAGCTGATAAGACAGAATATTGCTGCCTTCGTTCGGACGATTATGGCTGGGGCGACAGCTATGCATCATGTACGCATAGCAACACCGCTTCTGGCGATTGGGCTGGTTGGCTTGCACAGATGAATGGTGCCAAGGTTACGGTCACCGTTACCAACTATGGCGACAACACTTGCGACGTTGTAGCTGACGTTGTTGGTACTGAGGGCTTGGTTTCGCAGCAGAAGTACACAGGTATTCCTGTTGAATCGGGCGACCTCTACCTCGACTTCACCGTCGACGGATGCTACTACGTGTTCGACAAGGACGAGATGGACGTAACAGACGCTGTCGACCAGCAGCCAGTATCTATGCAACTTGTGAATGTTCCTGAGGAAGTGAACCTCGGTTCAGAGCTTTCTGACTTCACATCGCAGATTAAGGCACAGGTTACATACGATGGCGGTACTGTTAAGGAAGTAGCTTCAAGTGATCTTTCGTTTATGGTAGTTCCCGACTTCAACACACTTGGCGAGAAGTACATCGTAGCTACTCTCAACAAGACTCTCCTCAACAAGCAGGCTGACAAGACCATCAATGCCAGTGCTATGTTCAAGGTTGTCGACACTCCAGTTAAGGTTGAGCTTGTAAGCAAGCCTAAGCACACCAACTACTACATCTACAACTCTGATGCTCTTCTTGGTGTAGAGCGCACATTGGCATTCGATGCAGAAGGTCTTGAGGTGAAGGGTACATACCAGGACGGTCGCACAGAGATTCTCGACAACTCTAAGCTGACATTCTCTACTATCCCTGCTACAGTAGGCGAGCATAAGGTTGTTATTACAGCCAATGGCGGCAAGACAACTGAGGTAACTATTAAGGTGAACGAGTCGAAGGTTACTGCTGTTACTCCAGAACCAAAATCTCTTGGTGCAGCCGATTGTTCAGCAGCATTCTGGTCTGTATGCACAGACGACATTAAACTACCGGCAGGTGCAACACGCGAGTTCAACCTCACCAACTATTCATCTGGTGCAGGCAACTGGAACAACTACTATGTTATCCTTCGCGACGCTGCCAAGACAGCACCCGAGTATGCAGTAGTACGTGCTGATAACTATGGTTGGGGCAACGGCTATGATGCTTGTACCCATGTTGGCACACAGCTTGAGGCTTATGCCGACTGGAATGGATGGCTTGCCACAATGAATGGTGCAAAGGTTAAGATATATGTAACCAACTGTAACAACGGTACTGCCGATGTTCAGGCAATTGTTACAGGTACCGATGGTACAGAAACCTACCAGTGGTACACAGGTATAAACAATATCAATCCAAGCGACTTGTTTGTATCGTTTACAGTGGACGGAAGTCATTTGGTATTTGAATAATAACAAAACCTGAAGAGGGTCTGTCAAAAAGGAGTTATCGAAGTTAAGAAGAAGTTAATCCATCTACGATGGATGGAAGTTCTTGCTTAGGCAAGCGGCAAAGCCGAGCGAACGGACAAATGCTTTGCTTTCAGCAAATTATACATATGTCCGAAAACTTCTGATAACTTCGGGCTACGCCCAACTTCCTTTAACTTCCATTTTGACACACCCCCTTTTTAATTAATATTTCTATGAAGAATCTATTACTACCCATATTAGCCCTCTTGGCAATGTCTGCCTCAGCGCAGACCAATCTAACCGATGCCGATCTTCAGGGTGCATACAGTGCTCGTCAATATAACAAGCGCGTGGTATGTCACGACCCATCTATCGTTATCGATGATATCAGCAATCCCTCATCGCCCACATATTATATATATGGTTCACATCTTGGCAAGGGTAAGACCACTGCCGACAAGAACTATCAGGAGTGGACTGTATTCAAGGCTGACGAGGAGAACGCTACAGCAACAAACAGTTTGTTCTGTAATACGGGTGGCGTACTTGTCAACTACTCACAGGCTTATTCCACACATGCCATAACATCCGTTAAGGACTATACAGGCAAGAGCGTAACATTTGGCAACTTCGATGCTCATGGTTGGCAGAAGAAGGGCAATACAGTTAAGGGAATGCAGTGGGCCCCCGACGTTATCTACAATAAGACTATGAAGAAGTGGTGCATGTATATGAGCTTGAATGGTGACAATTGGTGCTCAAGCATCGTATGTTTTACAAGCAACAATATCGAGGGTCCATGGAAATATCAGGGTCCGGTAGTGTTCTCTGGTTTCTTTGGAAAGTATGCACACAATTCATACGCAGCTGCTAACGATTGGAAGAACACCGACCTTGCCATTGCAACTGGTGCAACATCGTTGCCTGAGAGATATAATGTTGGCGACAAGTGGGGCACATTTTGGCCTAACTGTATAGACCCATGTGTGTTCTATGACGACAACGACAACCTTTGGATGAGCTATGGCTCATGGTCGGGTGGTATATTTATGTTGAAACTTGATGCAACTAATGGTCTGCGCGATTATACTTATCAGTTCCCGTATGAGGTTAACGGCAAAGCTGCAACACAGGGTGCTGCCAACGCCAATACCACAAGCGATCCATACTTTGGCAAGAAGATAGCCGGTGGCTATTACGTATCGGGTGAGGCAAGTTATATAGAGAAGATAGGTTCGCATTATTTCCTCTTTATGAGCTATGGCGGACTCATCAGCACAGGAGGTTATCAGATGCGTGTGTTCCGTTCGGATAAACCAGAAGGACCATACGTAGATTGCAACGGCACATCTGCAATAACAAAACGCTATCTTTTGAATTACGGAGCCAAGACAGCCGATAATCGTGGAGTGTTGCTCTTTGGTGGCTACAAGTGGGACCCTATGTCGGGAGCAGAGATAGCACAAGGTCATAACTCGGCCTTTACCGACAAGCAGGGACGTTCTTTCGTTGTATATCACTCACGCTTTACTAATAAGGGCGAGGGTCATGAGGTGCGTGTTCATCAGCTATTCCTTAATGATGAGGGTTGGATTATGGCTGCTCCGTTCGAGTTTGACGGCGAGACTATTACCAACAACGATATTGCTACAAAGGCTTCTATAGCCGACAGCGAGATAACAGGCGACTATCAGTTTATGCGTCACGAATATGGTCAGGACACAGAGAATAAAGCTTACGAAACAGCAGTAAACATTCGTCTCAATGCCGACGGCACTATAACAGGTAGTGAAGAAGGAACATGGGAGCGTACAGCTGGCACTGATTATATACACCTTACTATTAATGGTGTTGTATATCGTGGTGTACTTGTTCGACAGACTATCGACTATACCAACATACCGGCTATAGCTATTGCTGCCCTTTCTTCATCAAGCGGTTCTACAACACTTGGTCAGAAGTCGTATACCAAGCAACAGCAGGTATGGGCAGTTAAGGCTGATGCTAAGGCTGCCATTAAGTATACAGCAAACAAGATAAATCTTCCGTTCGATGATGGTACCGTACTTGAGGAAGCACCTGTTTTGCCTACAGAGGGATTGCTTGGCACTAACGTTTCTTGGAAATCAAGCAACGAGTCGATTCTTACATCCGATGGTATTGTTAAGGGTCAGGGCGAGGTAACAATGACAATGGTTATAAGCAAGGACAACTATGTATACACCAAGGACTTCACCCTCAATGTTGAGGCTGATGTAGTGGCTGACGCTCCGGTTTACTATCCTGAGTCGATGGAGAAGAATACTAATGCCGCTTTCTGGGTAAACTTCTCTAAGGACTATTACAACCTGAAGAAGGGTGGCAAGGCTGAGTTTAAGTTCTACAACTACAGCAACAAGAATGCCAATTGGAATAACTGGTGTCTTATTGCAGCAACAGCCGAGCGTGGAGCCGAAGGTTATGCCGAGCACTTCGCACTGCGTGCCGACAACTATGCTTGGTTTGCAGCAGCAGGAGGCAATACTGCCGAAAACACCTCAAACATCGACTTCACAATGCAGAGCGAATACAACTGGGATACATTCAAGGACGATATGGATGGCTCGTTGGTTGATATGAACGTTGAGTTTACTACAGGCAATGTGGTTAAGGTAGTGTCTACCATCACCACTAAGGCAAAGAAGGTATACAACTACTCGTTCAGCATGAAGCTTGTTGAGAACCAGTCGAACGTAACCCTATTCTTTGTTAACGAAGGCTCGTATATTGACGGCTCAAGCATTGCTACCGGCATAAAGACTCCTATGGTTATTACCAAGAAGACTGAGAGCGAGGGCAAGTGGTACAACCTTAATGGACAGCAGGTAGACCGCTCTTACAAGGGCATTGTCGTTGTTAATGGACGTAAATTCTTGAATAAGTAATTCTTTAACAACAATTGTATAATAAATGATTCGAGCAAAATGTTTAATTGGAGCAATGGCATTCGCCATTGCCCCAATCTCCAATACAGTCCAGGCTCAAACAGCACCACCGCCTATTCCTCTCGTTGTAGATACTCCAATGGTACACGACCCCGTTATGGCATTTGAGGATGGCAAGTACTATCTCTATTGTACGGGTCATGGCATAACACAGATGACATCTACTGACCGTCATCATTGGACTATCAAGCCAGATGGTGTGCTACCAGGAAATAAGATTCCGGCATGGACGCGCGATAGTGTACCAGGTTTTGAGACTCATATTTGGGCGCCAGACGTAATAAAGTATGGTGACAAGTGGTATCTAACTTATTCGTGTTCTACATTCGGCAAGAACACATCAGCAATAGGACTACTCAGTAATACATCGCTTGCCAATGCTGACGGATGGAAAGACGAGGGTTGTATAGTTGCCTCAAAGGGCGAGCGTGACAACTGGAATGCTATCGACCCTAATATCATTATCGACAAGAAAGGCAATCCATGGATGACATGGGGATCGTTTTGGGATGGCATTCAGATGATACAGCTTGACCGTACTATGCACGTAAAACGTGGTGCCAAGCCAATGACTATTGCCAGACGTCATGCTGTGGGTGATATTAATGTAGAGCCAAACCCTACATCCCAGTTTGCCGGCACCAATGCCATAGAGGCTCCGTTCATAATGCAGCATGGTGGCTACTATTATCTGTTTGTAAGTTGGGACTACTGCTGTCGTGGATCAAAGAGCAACTACCGTGTTGCTGTAGGCAGAAGTAAGAAGGTTGCCGGTCCATATCGCGACCGCAATGGTAAGGATATGCGTCAGGGTGGTGGCACTATTGTCATCGAAGGCGATAAACAAGAGTTTGAAGCGGCAGGACATTGCTCAGCCTATTCGTTTGCAGATGGCGACTGGTTTGTGTGTCATGGATACAGCATGCCTAAGAATGGTGTGCCATTGCTGATACAAAAGAAAATAACGTGGACGGCTGATGGCTGGCCCACACTGGAATAATATAATTCACTATTTATATAATTAAAACAATGAAACGCAACAACATATTTCTCGCGGCGTTGCTCGCTTCGTCTCTTGCAGCCAACGCCCAAGTAAAGATAAATGTGGATGCCGCTAATCCCGGCATCAAGGTATCGCCAAATCTATATGGCATTTTCTTTGAGGACATCAATCATGCTGCTGACGGCGGATTGTATGCCGAACTTATCAGCAACCGCTCGTTTGAGGATAGTGACAATGCTATACCTACATGGCGTACATCAGCCTCGAATGGAGCAAGCATAACAAGTCTGCTTGTAAGCAAGGCTCTGTTGAACAATGCACAGGGTAAGGCATTGCAGATAACAGTTAAGGCTGACAAGGCCGCAACTGCATCGCTTATCAACGAGGGATTCTGGGGCATCAATGCAGTACAAGGCAGAACATACAAACTATCACTCTTTGCAAAAGGCAACTATAAGGGAGGATTAAAGGCACGTTTGATAAGTGCTGATGGCAAGACTGTATATGCCGAGACAACAGTTGATGCCGCTATTGGCAAGAAATGGAACAAGTATACAGCCGAGCTTACTGCTAATGCTAATGACCCTAAGGCTCAGTTTGAATTGGTATTCGATGGCAAGGGCACCGTTACACTTGATGTTGTAAGTCTGTTCCCGCCTACATTCATGAACCGTCCTAATGGTTTGCGTCCCGACCTTGCACAACTTCTTTATAACATACGTCCAAAGTTCGTACGCTTTCCAGGCGGTTGCTATGTAGAGGGACAAGAATCTCCAGAGAATGCTTTCCACTGGGAGAAGACCATTGGTCCTATAGAACAACGTCCTGGACATAAGAACGTAAACTGGCGTTATCGCACAAGTGATGGTATGGGCTTTGACGAATATCTGCAACTTGCAGAAGACCTTAATGCAAAGCCTCTGTATGTTGTGAATGTTGGTTTGTGGCATGGAGGTATGACACCTGTAGACAGCATTCAGCCTTGGATAGATGAGTGTATGAACGCTCTTGAATATGCCAATGGCCCCGTAACAAGCAAGTATGGTGCTTTGCGTGCAAAGAATGGACATCCCGAGCCATATAATATAGAGTATCTTGAGATTGGCAACGAGAACAATCAACCCGACCCTGCACTTCAGAGTGACCATTACTATGAGCGTTTCAAGAAGTTTAAGGATGCCGTGCTTGCCAAATATCCCAATATGCACCTAATAGGAAACGTGGTAGCTTGGGGTGATGACAATCCGACATGGGACAGCAAAGAGAGTGTTGAGTTGCTCGACGAGCATTACTATCGCAACCCAGCTTGGTTTGCCGAGAACTTTAACAAGTATGATACCTACAACCGTAAGGGTTCAGAGATATATGTAGGCGAGTATGCTGTTACACAGGGTTTTGGCAATATGGGATCGCTTGACGCTGCTCTTGGCGAGGCTGTATATATGATGGGTATTGAGAACAATAGCGACATCGTTACAATGGCTTCGTATGCTCCTATCTTTGCCAACCTCAACGACCGTATGTGGGCACCTGACATGATTCAGTTTACATCCGACAAGGTATTCGGCACTCCATCTTACTATGTGCAGAACCTTATGGCCAACAACGTAGGCACACGTGTGCTTAAAGTAAACCAAACCAATCCTTATAAATATGGAGATGTTCAGGTAAAGCCTGCTGTATGTCGTGTAGGCATGGGTACATGGGGCACACAAGTATCGTTTGAAGACAAAGGCTATACCGACGCTAACGGTAATGCATTGCCAATGACTTTACAGGAGTTGCCTACTGATGTGCGTGGCACCTGGAAGGTAGACGGTAATATTATCAAGCAGACATCCAATGGCGAGAGTTGCATACGTCTTAACCCTGGTGAAATAACCTCAGAGGGATATATATATAAGGTACGTGCGCGTAAGGATGCAGGCAATGAAGGTTTCCTCCTTATATTCAATTATGTGGACGACAAGAACTATTGCTGGCTAAACCTTGGTGGATGGAACAATACACAGCATGGTATTGAGCAGATTGTGGATGGCGCAAAAGGTCAGGTTGCCACAGTATCTGGAAATATAGAGACAGGTCGCTGGTATGACATTGAACTAAAGGTTAAGGGCGACAGCATTTTTGCAAGCTTGGATGGTAAGGAGATATTTGCCACTAAGCTTCGTGCAAACACTCTGCCTGGCGTATTCTCAACAGCTACATTGGACGAGAATACAGGCGAGGTGATACTGAAGGTTGCAAACACAAGCAGCGAAAACACTACAGCCGAGATTTGTCTTCAGGGCAAGACAATATCTAATGCTAAGCTTATTCGACTTTCAGCAAAGAATGGCAAGGAGGAGAACACAATCGACAACCCGACAAATGTTCATCCTACAGAGACATTTGTTACAACATCTACAGATGGTGCTGTTGTGGAGATACCGGCAAATTCGCTAAATATATTTAGATTGAAATAAAGAGCTTTTTATCTGATAAAACCACCATAGACTTCTGGACTTGCAAAAGTTCAGAAGTTTTTTATCCCAAATCGGTCATTAGGATTTGGGTTAAAAAACTTGAAAACATTTGGTAGTCTCAATAATTATTGCGTAATTTACGCAACGTAAAAAGCGCAATAAGATTATGACAACAATTAACAATCCTTTCGTGATGTATGGATACAAAGGAGCAGAGTACTTTTGTGACCGTGAGAAAGAAACCGGGAAGATGATAACTTCGCTACACAACGAGCGAAATATCACGCTTGTCGCTCCTCGCCGTATGGGCAAAACAGGATTAATCCATCATGTCTTCCAACAGTTGGAAAAGCAATACGATGATGTGAAATGCTTCTACTTAGACATATTTGCCACCAAGAACTTGGAGCAAATGGTGCAGCTCATGGCTTCGGAAATCATTGGGAAATTAGATACAATTTCTCAATCCGCCCTGCGTAAAGTACAGGAGTTCTTCAGCAGTTGGCGACCAACGCTAACAATTGACGAACTGACAGGCATTCCAACATTTTCTTTGGATTTGAAACCAAACGAGGGACGAGAAAGCTTGAAGCGAATCTTCGAGTACATGAAGCAATCTGGAAAGCGATGCTACGTGGCAATAGATGAGTTTCAACAAATCACGAACTATCCAGAGAATGGAGTGGAAGCATTGATACGCTCTTACATCCAATTCCTTCCCAATGTATATTTCGTATTTTCAGGCAGCCAGCAGCACATGATGGAAGAGATGTTTTTGTCAGCGAACCGCCCATTCTTCCAGAGTTCTCTTGTCATGTCACTACCATGTATCGCCGAGTCAAAATATCTAACATTTGCCAATCGTCTTTTGTCATCACAAAAACGAGAAGTGGATGTAGACACATTCACCTATATCTACTCGCAAGCCGACAGCGTAACTTGGTATGTACAAGCCATCCTACATGGTATTTTCGAACATCGTGATGAGCAGATCAATAAGGACTTAGTGGATGAAGTTATTCAAGAGTTGATAGAGGAGCAAGCTATGGCATACCAAAACTATTGTGCATGGCTGACCGAAAACCAACAGTTACTCTTGTTAGCAATTGCCAAGGAGCAAATGGTTTCCTCCCCACTTAGCCAACAATTCATCTTAACCCACCACTTACCTGCCACCAGCAGTGTAAAGACTGCTCTGAAGGCTTTGGTGGACAAGCAATTAGTCAACAAAACACCAAAAGGCTACTTTGTCAGCGACCGCTTCTTTGCTAAATGGCTGGCAAGAGGGGTATAAAAACTCAGTAAGGTAGGTTTCTGTTTTACGTCCTATGATTTGCTCCATATTGCTTGAAAAAGATAATTGTTATGGTGCAAAATTACGATAATTATTTGAGAAAACGAACGATACTTTAGCCAAATCGATGGTTTTTGACTCGATTTGGCTAATGTATCGCATATGCTTTAGCCATTCATGCAGTATATCTGTAGGTTTAGTAAACACATAAAAAAAGGTTGGATTCCTTTTCGTAAGGGAACCCAACCTTTTCTATTTTATCACTAATCTTTTTTAATCTTATATGCTTATGATTATTCTACTGTGCAGTAGATATTGTCTTTTGTCTTTCTTGTAGGATACAACTTGACTGTGTTACCTGCAACCTTAATGTCGCTACCACCTGCTGTCAGGTTGTTAAGACTTCCACCGAGGTTGATGTCCCAACCACCATTTACGCGGAACTTCCAACCAGCTGCAGTAACACCTGCATTGGTAGCTTCGAAGCAATACTCTTCAGCATTCCATGTCATTTTAGCGTCGCCAGCCCAATCGTTGAAGACACCAATCATACCCATGGTCTCAACCTTAGTGGCTGTGATAGTACCTTCTGAAAGATTAACATCCATGTAGTAAACACCTTCGCCTGCATTTACGCCGATGTTGCCATTTTTGACACCGATAGCAGCTCCACCAAAGCTTACAAATGTACCTGCACCAATAGCGGTGTCCCAGTTTCCTTGCGCGCGCTGGAACTTGAACTCAAAGCCAGCAGCGTTAGGATCGGCCAAATAAACATAACCAGTGTATACGCCCTTTGCATCGTCTACGAGAGCAAGCTTCTGATCATTGGATTTCCAACCATCAGTGCTACCGATGAAGTAGATGAATGGATCGTAGTTAACCTCCTCTAAGGTATAAGAGTAGTCCATCATGTTGATAGAGAGCTTATACTTACCAGCCTTGGCAATCTTACCAGCCTTAGCGTCACCGTTGGTCAACAAACCTGTCATGCTGTCGTCGCCGTCAACCTTAGGACCTACTACGCCAGCAGCCCAGAAGTTACCGGCATCAACGTTCTTCTTAGGAATAATCTTCCAATACTGATTATCCTTGGTTGTCTCGAATGTGATGGTGAAAACAGGATCATAATATACATCCTTATCGCTGTGCTTGAATGCCTGCTTAGCACTTACAGTATTCCAACCGTCAACGGCTGGGGCATCACCAACGGCTTCGACATTAAACATATCGCCTACGAGGTAATAGCCATCTTCAATAACTGGAGCCTCAGGAATAGCCTTAACCTGGAATGTTGCAGATGTAGCCATCTTCACGGCTGTTGAGCCATTGCTTACCCATGCATCAAGAGTAGCATCGATGTCGCGCTCTGTAGGACGCTTTCCCCACTTATCTACGATATAGCTTGTCAATTCAGCTGTTGCCATGTTGCCATCAGCATC
>ENA-OPWL01000136-OPWL01000136.1-human-gut-metagenome-genome-assembly--contig:-NODE-136-length-41486-cov-14.408004_pt1 | contig 41486 bp, 35 predicted proteins | sample MGYA00241508_ERZ502008 | MGnify/ENA primary metagenome ERZ502008 (study PRJEB25962, sample SAMEA2043046) | human gut metagenome | biome: human gut; feature: human-associated habitat; material: faeces... | reverse complement strand
CTACGTCTGCTACCCTCTGTCTGTGACTCGAAATTAATTCAGCAGACCCTAATTAGTCTCTTGTTTCTTGTTTTGAATGGTAATGCTCAAGAATCATTAGATACTATCAAATCTTTTAGACTAAGTGAAGTTGTGGTTAAAGCAGAAAGGATTATTCATAAGGGTGATCACGATGTACTATATTTATCAAACGACAATAAAAAGTTTGGTACAAATGCTTTAGATGCAGTTTCTTCCTTAGAATTGTTCCAAACAGCAATAAATGAAACAAAATTGGTTTCTTGGGACAGACAAAATGTATTTATCCTTATAAATGGCGTTCCATCAACGGCATATGACTTACGTGGATATAAGGGTGAGGACATAAAGAACGTAGAGTTTTATTCTATTGCTCCTCCTCAATACATGAGTCTGACTGCAGGGCCTGTAGTCAACATTGTTGTGAAGAAGAGGCACGATAGATCTTATACCGGTTATTTCAACACTTCTAATGCTGTAAACACAGGATTTGGAACAAACCAGATTGACTTGACATATGCGGATTCTCTGAACCAAGTAAAACTGGGTTATCTAGTTGATTACAGAAACATAGGCAATATTGATAATCTTGCTGAATACACTTATAGTCCGCAACTACATTCTCAATATAGGGGTACAAGTCGCTATAAAGGTCAATATCATAACATCAGTGCATCGTACCAAAGATATCAGGGTAATCATCTGTTTAATGCTAAGGTATATACTATCATTGAACCCTTACAAGATGAAGAAAAAAGGGCGGGCCTTATTTCGACAGAAGACACCCAATATAATGGTGAAGGTACAAGCCTTTTGAAGAGTCGTTCCAATACGGTGGCTGTAGATTTATACTATCGCTATTTATTAAAGAAAGGCCGTCTGTTTGCCATAAATGTGGTCAATACATTTGGAAATAGTTATTCGGATTCGAAGCAATCTATGCTCTCGGAGAATACAGGAAACAATGACTATGACTACAATTTACACTCAAGAGTGGATAATGATTCGTATTCATTTATTACAAACGCTGTCTATGCCTCTCCGCTTTGGGGTGGCTCATTGAGTGTTGGTTCAAGATATGAATATAAGCAACTTAATCAGACTTCATTCAATAACAAATACAAACCATATTCTCACAATGAGTTCCTTAATATGGGTGGTACCTGGACATGGAATACAATATCGTTTGTTCCGGCTGTTGGATTGAATATATTTAAGCAGACATCCTCGGGTATATCGCAAAACTCTGTTCTTCCTTACATAAGACTTTATTCAGATTGGTGGGGAAAGGGTAAAATGAAAGGAACAACTGTGCAGTTGACGTTGACAATGCGTAATATATCTCCTTCGTTAAATGAAATCACTGAGAGTGAGACCTATTTAGACCCCTGGCTGATATCTGCTGGCAATCCAAAATTGAAAGATTATTGGATTACATCGGGGAAACTGTCGTTTGCATATTTCTCACCAAATAATAAAAATCAGATAGTCTTCATGGTACAGCCATCATATGCTAACAATAAGATAGCTACCACAATACTAAAAGAAGGCGATAATGTTTATTTCAGACCTCAAAATATAGGAGGTGATTTCGAATGGAGATTTGACCTTTATGGGAGTTGGTATCCATTTAAATGGTTAGAATTATCACCCTATGTTGAATACTATATCTCACGACTTGAAACTCCATCGCAAAATATCAACTTTGATTATTGGCGTATAGGTGGCAATATTACAGCATCATTTGAAAACTTGTCTTTGATCTTCAGTGTTAATTCACCAACAAAAGTATACGACGGCGACCTTTTGTCACGTGGCAGCCTTCAATATGCTGGAACGATACAATATAAAATAGGTAATTGGTCAGTAGGTGCAAAATACAATTATTCAGGACACAACAACTATACTGTTTCGAATTTACCTATTCTTAGGTATAATGAGAACAAGGATTGGAAACCACTTCAGCATATGGTACGCTTGACTGCCACATATACATTCTCCGTAGGAAAATCAAGAAGGCACGATGGCAAGATACTAATAGAATCAAGTAAAGACAATACCGGTTTAGGTAAGTTTAATACACCACAGATAAGCAAATAAAATGAAACGCTTCCCCTTTATAAAGCAAAAAGATTCAATGCAATGTGGGGTGGCTTGCCTTGCATCTATATGCGAATATTATGGAAAGAAGTATTCAACCCAATTCATTTCAAAACTTTGTTCGTGTACCCCTACAGGGATATCTCTTCAATCATTAAAGTTGGCTGCAGAACAATTCGACCATGTAGCGGATTAACGAGTTTAACCCTTCCTGCTGGTATTACCTCAATAGGCGAATACGCATTCCGGGGCTGTAGCGGATTAACTTCTATTTATGTATATTCAGAGAAAGTACCAAAATGGGTACTGACGTGTTTAAAGGTTGTGATGCTAATAAATGTACCATTATGGTACGCCCCTTTGATGTAGAATAGGACAAAGTGATAAACAATAGCAGACGATGTCTGTACACATGTTTCAAAAGAATATACACAAAAAAAAGAAATATGAGAAATTTTACTTTTAAAGGACTGTTTTTAACTGCGGTATTTATGTTGCTTGGCTGTTTATCAATTCAAGCTGCAGATGACGACTTGATTACCAAGCAGATTACGATCAAGTTGGATAAGGCTGGTACTTTACCTAACAAGATTGCAATTAGTGAGATGTATAAAATTACGAATCTGAAGATTATTGGTGAGATAAATGGTACGGATTGGAATTTTATCCGTGAGATGGCTGGTCGTGATTTTAAGGGGGAAAAAACCGACGGAAAACTGTCTATATTAGATTTGTCTGAAGCAAAAATTGTAGCAGGTGGAGATGCTTATGTTCGGTTCAGCGAGAACTATTATACCTCTAATGATAAGTTGGGCGATTATGTTTTTTATGGTTGCAGTGGCTTGACAAGCTTGACCCTCCCTTCCAGTGTTACTTCGATAGGCAGGGGTGCTTTTTATGGTTGCTGGAAGTTGACTAGCTTGACCATTCCTTCCGGTGTTACTTCGATAGGCTATTCTGCTTTTAGAGGTTGCAGTGGCTTGACAAACTTGACCATCCCTTCCAGTGTTACTGAGATAGGCGATAAGGCTTTTTATGGTTGCAGTGGTTTGACAAGCTTGACCATCCCTTCCGGTGTTACTTCGATAGGCGATGAAGCTTTTTCAGGTTGCAGTAGATTGACAAGCTTGACCCTCCCTTCCAGTGTTACTTCGATAGGGGATAAGGCTTTTTATAGTTGCTGGATGTTGAATAGTTTGACCATTCCTTCCAGTGTTACTTCGATAGGCGATGAAGCTTTTTATGGTTGCATTGGATTGACAAGCTTGACCATCCCTTCCGGTGTTACTTCGATAGGCGGGGGTACTTTTGAAGGTTGTAGTGGATTGACAAGCTTGACCATCCCTTCCGGTGTTACTTCGATAGGCAAATCAGCTTTTCGAGATTGCAGTGGTTTGACAAGCTTGGCCCTCCCTTCCAGTGTTACTTCGATAGGCGATTATGCTTTTGCAGGTTGCAGTGGCTTGACAAGCTTGACCATCCCTTCTGGTGTTACTTCGATAGGCGTGGGTACTTTTTGGGGTTGCTGGAAGTTGACTAGCTTGACCCTCCCTTCCGGTGTTACTTCGATAGGCAATTATACTTTTACAGGTTGTAGTGGATTGACAAGCTTGACCCTCCCTTCTGGTGTTACTTCGATAGGCGATTATGCTTTTCAAGATTGCAGTGGTTTGACAAGCTTGACCCTCCCTTTCGGTGTTACTTCGATAGGCATTTGTGCTTTTTATGATTGCAGTGGCTTGACAAGCTTGACCATCCCTTCCAGTGTTACTTCGATAGGCGATAAGGCTTTTTATGGTTGCAGTGAATTGACAAGCTTGACCATCCCTTCCAGTGTTACTGAGATAGGCTGGGGTGCTTTTAGAGGTTGCAGTGGATTGACCTCCATTTATGTATATCCAGAAAATTTGCCAGAATTAGGGATAGAATTATTTACTGGATGTGACGCAAAGAATTGTACGGTTTATGTACCAAAAGGAACTTATGATGCTTATAAGTCGTCAGAATTTGGCTATTTCGAGAAGATAGTAGAGTTTGATGCGACGGGCATTGATAAGGTTACAACCTCTACCAATGCCAAGGAAGTCTCTCGCTATTCAGCAAATGGCCAGCGATTATCTGCTCCAGCCAAGGGCTTGAACATCGTGAAGTATAGCGATGGTAGCGTGAAGAAAGTTGCTGTAGAATAATGGGTGGCAAGCATCATTGTGAGACAATATTTTTATATAGGGGTACGAGCAATCGTACCCTTTTTTGTATTTACAACAAAAAAGGGTATGACATGTAATCACACCCTTCAAGTGAGTCGTTTCAACAGTACCCCTTTATAAATTTCGTCCTATAACTTCCATTCACCACATTATGGGGTAGGTTAATAGATACGCTATATGTTTTGGTATATTTAGAACTCAACCCTCAATCCCACTTGCAGGTTGAATGCCCAAGGTTTGTCTTTGAATATAGTCACCACCTGACTGTTGTTGTCTATATAATATTTCACACCAGGTTCGGCATACAGTCCCACATGCGGCACTACATCCAGCTGTATACCAGCCGCTGCATTAACCGAGAATTGTACATTGTCGCGGTCTACATCAGTCTTTACATCAGCGGCAGTCATTGTGGCCTTTACATTAAAGTCGGCCTGTCCTCCAGCAGTAGCGTATGTCTGTATATGCTTGTTGTTCCAAACACGATACTTTATGCCAAGAGGCACACCAATATAGTGAAGGCGCTGAGTCTCTGTAATGTCGTCCTTACCCGAAGAGCGTATAAAGTCGGTTACGGCACGTGTATACACCACACCCATAATAAGCGACATACGGTTGTTGATGGCATAACCCACCGAAACGCCATATGATACAGGCTGTGCATGATGCTTGGTCTCACTATATCGCGACATAAGGGCGGCATTGCCCACAGGTCTGTGTATGTTAGGATGCGAAGTTTCGTCGTCGTTAGTAATATCTCCCATCATCGAGGCGTTGATAGAGCGTGCCACAGGCATATTGGCATATTGGCTGTCCATCATGCTGCCAGCCATGTGAGCGCCAATGCTCCAATGAGCCAACTGTTTGTCTTGCTCGTCGTTCTCAACATACATCATTCGTGGAGCCGTGTTGTGTGGCGCATATCTCTTGTTGTCGGCCACAACCACCTTCTTTTCCATCTCTGCAGAATGCTGTGCAACCGATGCTTCATCTTCCTTATAAGCCACATTAGCCTCGGTATTGGCTTCGGTTATGTCTTCTGCATTTGCGTTGTCTATAGCCATAGCCTCGTTAGCAGCAGCCGTAGCCTTGCCTATATGGTTGTTGCTTGCAGCTCTGTTGTAATTATATCTTGCAGCAACAAGTTGGGTTGCAGCATTGGTGCTGCTGCCATATGTTAGCTCTATGTTTGGGTTGGCTGTGCTTGCAGTATTGGGTGTAGCGTTGTTGATAGCATTGTCAGCATGTGTTTTAGGGCTATTTGCGGCAAGTCTCTCGATAGTGTCCTCGTTTGCCTTGTAGCCTATAGTCACCAGCAAGGCAGCCACAGCAGCAGCCGACACACTCCATGTGGCAATGCGTCGTATAGTATATCGCGGCTTCATTACAGGCTTGTAGTCCTTGGCATCGAGCCGCATCTCTATCTTCTCCCACAAGTCGTCGGGCGCAGGAGTTTCCCTATTGGCAAGTCGCCTGTTTAACTGTCTGGTCCAATCGTCGTGTTTCATATTATATTCTTTTTTCTATGTTCGTTAATCATACGTGCCAACATCTTCTTGGCATGAAAAAATTGTGATGCCGATGTACTTGGCGTTATGCCTAACTTGGCAGCAATCTCCTTATGGCTCAAGTTGCCGAATACATAAAGGTTTAGTACTACTCTGTAGCCCTCGGGCAGTTGGGCAATCATCTTGGCCAAGGTGTCGTCGTCTATCATGCTGATGTCGGGATCTTCGTCGGGGGTGTTGTCTGGGATGTTGTCGGTAAATGTTATGCCGTTGCGTCGCCGCAGAAATCCCAAAGCCTCGTTGCTCACAATTCGTGCTATCCATGCCCTAAGCATACCCTCGCCGCGATACTCGTACGAGCCTATCGACTGGAATATCTTTACAAACGAGTCTTGCAAGATATCCGACACGTCGTCCCTGTCCGGAACGTACCTTAGCGCTATGGCCATGGCAAATCCCGAATATTGGTCGTAAAGGCGGCGCATTGCCAACCTCTCTCCCCGTTGTATATCGCTAACGAGTTGTTCCTCTTGTTTCATTTGTTGTTGCAGCCCTTACTTTTTGCCAGTAAAGGAAAGCCTGAGCGACAATGGTTGTGGCGAGTTGTTGTCGGTCGTTACAGATGTGGCGTGCAGGATAATTGTCAGTATTCCGGCGCTTGACAACGATGCCCATGATCCGTAGTCCGTAGAGCTTGATATAGACGATATGGCAAGCGCCAGCCTATGAGGCTGCCCGTCGATAGTGGCGGTTAGTCGCCATTCAGTAGGCTTGATAGTGTAGGTTATCGACTTGTCTGACGTAGGTGTGCAGTCAAACCTCAGTCGCCCTGTGCCAATGCTACATTGTGCGTTGCTTATTGTTTTGCCTGGAAACAGTTGGTTAAGTATCTCCTCGCATGGTACATTACTCATTTGGAAATAATCGGCGCATACCAGCACCGTGCTCTTGGCAGCCGTCTGGTTGCCTACAGTCCATTTGCCAATATATGGCGTAACCCCCTCGCTGTTGTACGATCCCTCTAATGCGGCATCGTCGCTGTTGGTGCACGATTGCAATGTGCCCACAGTCAATACCCATACCATTGACACCATCGCCATAATGGCCAGGCTGTACAAACGTTTTACAAATCTGTTCATCTTATATATTGCGTCGACACTTGTGTCGATACATAATATTAATGTGCAAAGATATAAAATCTTGCACCAATGGGCAAAGTTTTTTTTATGTTCATACGCAATAAGTTGTGTTAATCCGTTCAAAATTTGTACTTTTGCAGCAGTTTAGAAATATCAGAAATACATTAAGGTGGATAACTTTTAACATTATGAAAATAGGATTGTTTATACCTTGTTATGTCGATGCGCTCTACCCTGAGGTGGGTGTAGCCACTTACAAGCTCTTGAAGAGCCTTGCCCTTGACGTAGACTATCCCCTCAACCAAACTTGTTGTGGACAGCCAATGGCAAATGCAGGATTCGAGAAGATGGCAGACAGCATAGCAAGCCGTTTCGACCAACTGTTTGATGCCTACGATTATGTCGTGGCACCATCGGCCTCGTGCGCCGCATTCGTTAAGCTCTATCATCCGCGTCTTGTAAAGGAGGGGCACCAATGCCTTACGTCCAAGAAGATAATGGATGTTGTGGAGTTCTTGCACGACGTGGTAAAACCCACGAGTCTTAAGTCAAAATTCCCGCATATTGTAAGTGTGCACAATTCGTGCCACGGCGTACGCGAGCTTGGCTTGTCGTCGCCATCAGAGCGCAACGAGCCTCAGTTCAACAAGATAGTAGACTTGTTGCGCCTTGTAGATGGCATAACCATATGCCAGCCCGAACGTAAGGACGAGTGTTGCGGATTTGGCGGTATGTTTTCTGTCGAGGAGCCTGATGTGTCCACACGCATGGGCGAGGACAAAATAGCACGCCACATAGCCACCGGAGCCGAGTATGTTACCGGTCCCGACTCGTCGTGCCTCATGCACATGCAAGGTATTGCCAAGAGAGAGAAAAAACCAATAAAGTTTATCCACGTAGTACAGATATTAGCAGCCGGATTATGAGTACACTACACAGCGAAGCGGCACGCCGCTTCAATCAAGACCGAGAGAAAACTACCTGGCATGACGCTACTTTTTGGGCTTTAAGGCAGAAACGCGACGCCATGGCACATACATTGCCCGAATGGGAAGACCTGCGCCAGCATGCCAGCCAAATAAAGCGCCACACCATTACACATCTTGCCGACTATCTTGAGCAGTTTGCGGCTCAGCTCGAAAGCCGTGGCGTGATAGTGCATTGGGCCAAGGATGCCGACCACTTCAACAACACGGTGCTCGATATTCTGCGCCAGCACGGCGTAAAGAAGATGGTTAAGTCGAAGTCGATGCTAACCGAGGAGTGTGGCATGAACCCCTTTCTCGAGCAAAACGGAATAGACGTGGTAGAGACCGACCTTGGCGAGCGCATCTTGCAGCTGTTGCATCAGAAACCAAGCCACATCGTTATGCCCGCTATACATCTTAAGCGCGAGGAGATAGGCCGCATGTTTGAGCAGCAAGGCATAAGCAAGGAGCACGGCAATTACGACCCAACATACCTTACACGCTGTGCGCGACAGCACTTGCGCAACCAGTTTATGGAGGCAGGGGCAGGCATGACGGGTTGCAACTTTGGTGTGGCCAAGACGGGCGACATAGTGGTGTGTACCAACGAGGGCAATGCCGACATGTCTACATCTATGCCAAAGTTGCATCTTGTGGCTATGGGCATAGAGAAGTTAGTGCCCGACTACAGCTCGCTTGCCGTATTCCAGCGCCTGTTGTGCCGATCGGCCACAGGCCAGCCCACAACTGCCTACACCTCGCATTTTCGTCAGGCGCGCCCAGGAGCCGAGATGCACGTTATACTGGTGGACAATGGGCGCAGCGATATGCTTGCCGACCCCGACCATTGGCAGACGCTTAAGTGCATACGTTGCGGATCGTGCATGAATACTTGTCCCGTATACCGCCGTTCGGGTGGCTATGCCTACACCTACTTCATACCAGGTCCTATAGGTATAAACCTTGGCATGCTACGCAATGCAAGCCGTTATAGCGATAATGTGTCGGCTTGTACGCTGTGCCTCTCGTGCGACAATGTGTGCCCAACTATGGTTGGTCCTGGCTCGCAGGTGTATCTGTGGCGACAGAAACTCGACTCGCTGCACCGTGCCGACCCAATGAAGAAGCTCATGTCCGAGGGTATGGAACTGTTGTTCGAACATCCGCATCTGTATGCCTCGGCCTTAAAGCTTGCGCCGTTGGCCAACGCAGTTCCTGACGGTATAACACACATACGCGCCATTAACCCTTGGGGTGTGGGACATGCCATGCCGCAGTTTGCGCGCCAGTCGTTTCAAGCCTTATGGAAGAAGGGTAAGGTAGAGTAGTAGTTGGGGGCTAATGCTCCCGTAGGAACAATCAAAAAAAAACAACAAATGTACAAGGAAGAACTATTGCAGAAGCTCCGTCGCAACACGCGCGAGCAATACGATATGCCAGACAGCCACATTGCTGGCATAACCTACCCCGATGCCGTGGCACAGTTTGTTGAGGCAAGCAAGGCTGTAGGCGCCCATGTGCTGATAGCGCAGGCAGGCGAGAGTCTCGACAACATTGTGCGCCGAGCCTATCCTGAGGCAAAGGTTATAGCCTCCAACATAGCCGAGTTGTCTATAGCTACCATCAACCCCGACAAGGTGGAAGAGGCGCAACAGCTTAACGGCACCGACGTAGGTGTGGTGCGCGGACAAATAGGTGTGGCAGAGAACGGATGTGTGTGGATACCGCAGTCGATGCGCCAGAAGGCTGTGTGCTTTATAGTTGAGCAGCTTGTTATTGTGTTGCCCAAGAGTGGCATTGTCGACAATATGCATCAGGCTTACGATTGTATACAGATGCCTACAACCGGACTGGGTTGCTTTATCTCGGGTCCATCCAAAACTGCCGACATAGAACAGGCGCTTGTTATGGGCGCTCAGGCAGCAAGAGACGTAACGGTTGTTATTACACAAGACTGATAAAAAGCGGACGTTATTTTTATACGTTTATTCCAAATACTAAACAAATAAACACGATTATCGCTTTTTGTTGATTATTTGATGCATTTTACGCCATAAAGCCCCGTAATCACGATGGATTACGGGGCTTTGTGGATTTGTTAAATTAAGGGTTGTATTTGCGAGATTGTGGGGGAAAAAGTTGGAGATTATTAAAAAAAAAGCTACCTTTGTAAGGTATATTCACGTTTGATATACATACTTTAACACAAAATGAGTGCATTGTCTAATGCCAAAACCCGACGAGACGGGCATGATTCTCCTACAATTGGACTTACCTCCAATGTCCTCCCCAAAGTTTCGAGCTCAGATACAGGGGTGTCGGTAGGGAATGCACCGCCGCAAGCACCATTTGCATACGATCCAAAGAAAAAGTGGTATGTATTACGCATAACCTACTATCGAGCGCAAAAGGCTTACGACTTGCTGACAAAAAACGACATTGAGACATATATGCCCATGAGATGGGTAAAGCGGGAAATCGATGGGAAAGAAAAACGCATAACACGCCCACTAATACCAAATTTACTTTTTGTTTATACGACATTTGCTAAACTTGACGCCATTGTAAAAACCAAAGACGGTACCAACGCAAGAAGTTTTATAACCTACTACTACGATCATTTTAATACAGGACCAAACGGAAAAAATCCTCCTCTTACAGTTCGTAATGATGATATGGCCAACTTTATTCGCCTTACCAGCATAGCCAACGAGCACATCATGGTAGTTAAACCTGAGCTTTGCCACTATCGCAATGGTGATATGGTAAAAATAGTAGACGGTGAGTTTAAAGGTATTTGTGGACGTGTGGCACGTGTTGCTGGTCAGCAAAGGGTGGTTGTAGAGCTTAAAGGCGTGTGCCTGGCAACAACTGCTTATGTGCCAAGTAGCTTTATCAAGAAACTGACGTAAAACAAACTGAAACTGTACATTATTATATTTTATACATTATATATTATATATATCATTATCACCATATATGGACATACTATTAGGAAAACAAGGCAATCAGCCGTTCCCACTGACCGAACCAAGCATAAGTAGACAGCATGCATTGTTTCATTACGACCCCAAGACGGGCGTTATGACTCTACAAGACAACAACTCTACCAATGGTACATGGATATTGTGTAAAGACGGAACTTACAAGCGTCTTAATGGAACAATTAGAGTTGGTGCAGAGACTGTGGTGCGCCTTGGTGCCAAACAGACATTCCGAATAAAAGACTTGTTGAAAGGCAGTCAGACAAAAGAACCCGAACAGAAACCTGTAGACATAAGCGAACTGCGTAATGTGTACGAGGCTTATAGTCAAAACAAAATGACGCTTGAGGCCAAGACATCCAACATAATGATGTGGCGTATGACATCGATGTCGCTTGGTACGTTGGTGTCGCTTGTGTTGACGGTGTTCTTGCCAAAGGACTTTGCTGGAGACGCTACGGTAAGTACAATACTCAAGGTAATAGGCTCGCTTGTTGCTATAGGACTCTCGTGGTGGATTGTTGATATGAAGAGCCGCGGATTGATACTGCGTAAGGATCAGAACGAACGCTTCTTCCGTAAGAATTATTGCTGTCCTAAATGTGGCTACCATTTTGGTAGCAAGATTTATGACAACATTCTTGCAGAGGGCCGATGCCCAAACAACAACTGCAAGTGTAAGTTCACTGGCAAATAATAATTACTTTAAAAAGAAAGGCTGCTTATGAAACTGATAAGAATATTTAGAGCAGCATTGCTTGTATGCTTGCTGATCATAGCCCTAATTCCAATAAATGCACAAAAGACTTATGTGGTGACTGTTGGATTGGGCGATTATAAGTATCCGCAGATAGCGCCTTCGCTGCCATGCTCTGTGGGCGACGCCAAAGCAATATCCCGATTCTTTCACAACTACAACGGAAGCCATGTGTTTATGTTGCTTAACGAGAACGCCACACGCAACCATATTCTGCGTGTGTTGAAGACAGAGTTTGCCAAATCGGGACCTGATGACGAGATAATATTTGCCTTTAGTGGTCATGGCATCCAGGGAGGCTTGACTACCTATGAGACAAAGGATATGTCGAGTGTCATCAGCTACAACGAGATTCAGAATATAATGAAAGCAGCAAAGGCACGTCGCAAGATTATTTTGGCAATGGCGTGCTATTCGGGTGGGCTTACACTCAAGTCGCGGCAAGGTAATAATACTAAAAGACCGCTTGCAAAGACCGAGAAGTCAAGTGTCATGATATATACGTCGAGCCGTGCAGACGAGGTTTCGTGGGAACGCTCTGATATGCGCAATTCCTTCTTCTTCAACCGCATACTGCAAGCTTTTCGTGGTGCAGCCGACCGTAATGGCGACAAGAAGGTTACGGCAAGAGAGCTATTCAACTATGTCAATTCAAATGTTGTGAAAGACACAGAAGGCCAACAACATCCTCAGATGTGGGGTCGTTTTGACGACAGTATGGTCGTAGTATATGTGAAATAACGTAAAAAAAACTTCCATTATGATTATAACGTGTCCAAACTGCGGACGTCGCTTCAATCTAGAGCGTACACCGCCAACACTATTTCGCTGCCCAAAGTGCGCATTCACAGTACCTTTTAATATTGTACTTAATGGACAAGGTGGCAACTTAAAAAAGGACGTAACCAATTCGGATGAATTACAACAGACTGCTACTGTTGATGGACCATCGTTGCCAACAGATGGTGGTCAGCGTACATGTGTGGTGGAAGACCTGCAAAACAAGACTCGTGTGGTTGAGGGTCTTGGCGGTGACAGTGCAAAGACAAAGATGGTGGCATCGCTACAACGTAAGTCGAGAGCTTTACTGCAAATGACATATGGCGGACGTAGTTGGGGAGTGATAAATCTTCCACATGGCAAGCCATTCAACCTTGGACGCAACAGTGCCGACAGCAATGCTCAAGTAAAACTTACTCCAGACAAGTCGATGAGTCGTATACATGCTGGTATGCGTACACTTATGGGACCTAATGGAAATGAGTTGTATCAAATAACATCTGCCAAGAACGACAATCCCGTATACGTAAATAATGTGCCTATACCTAAAGGCAAGGCCTGCACGCTGAAGTCGGGTGACACTATACGTATGGGCGATACAACAATACTGTTCAGACAGATGTAATCCATATTTTAAGAAAGGAGAATGATATGTCACAGAACAAGACCATAGTGCCTGGTGTTGACTACGACAATTTAGGCAAGACAGAATATAACAATGAGGCTTTCAACGACTTCTATAGCCGTTCTGGTAACGACGACAACCGTACATACATACCAGGTGTTGCCGCTAAACAGCCTCAAGCAGAAGTGTCGGCTGGTGCAGTAGGCGCAGTTCCGACACCAATAGGTATGACTAACGAGGCTGATAGTCGACATTTTGCGCTTCAGAATAGAGTGGTTGTAGGTGTGCTTTTTTCTATATCACACGGATTGCTTGGCGAGATGTTTCCTCTGTATCTCGGACGCAACATTGTTGGATATACCGAGAATTGTGATGTGCGACTTCTTGAGAATACAGTATCGTCTGAACATGCCATTATATATATAAAGAAGGACGAGTCGGTCACTGGTTACAATATAACCATAACCGACTATAACTCGACGTATGGTACTCTTGTAAACAATCTTGATGGCAGATATGAGACGCTGCAGGTTAATGAGAATGATGTATTGACTATAGGCAAGCACTATAGGCTGCTTGTCAAGATGTTCAACACCGATAAGGCAGCCTTGCAGGAGGAACCAGAGTTTGAGGCTATGCAAAACAATGCGCAAGTGGCCATGGCACAACCATCAAGCGCATCCAACTATTCATCCAATGTGTCAAACGACTTTTACACCCCATCATCAAAAGACGAACAATCGTCAGCAAGAACTGTTATATACTAAACGCATAAAAGTAAACAAAACATAATTACTATATGGCTATCATTAAGTTACAGGGAGAAAAGGAAAAGAAAGAAGGTATTTACTACGAGTTTGACGATAGCTCTGTGCCATTGGGCGAAGGCGGAATGGGCAAAGTTTACCGCGGACGTCGCATCAACATGTATACTCGTGAGATGCGCGACGTGGCTATAAAGTTTATGTTTGCCGGTCTACCTCCTAACGTCATACAGCGTGCCGAGGACGAAGCTAATATAAAGATAGTACACGAGAATCTTGTTGAGATGATGGGATTTCTTGCTGTTGAATCGACAATGCCTAATGGTGCCAAGACTGTACGTTATCACGTGGTAAGCGAATTGCTTAATGGTGTGGCTCTATCAGATCTTGTACAGGGGGTAGTTACCGACCAAAGTGGCAAGGATATACCATATGCACAGACCTTATATAAGATGTATAACACATCGCCCGAGCTTTTTGCTGTTAATGTGGTTAAGAAGGTGCTGTCGGGTATAATGGCTTTGCACGATGCTGGCTATATACATCGTGACATCGACCCTTCGAACATTATGATAACGCGCGACGGCAAGATTAAGCTTATTGATTTTGGTATTGCCAAGAAGGTGGATGGTCTGAAGACACACGACCGCAACCTTACAACAGCTGGACAGTTTATGGGTAAGCCACAATATGCAGCCCCAGAACTCATCATCGGAGACTTGAAGAATCAGAACAAGCCTACCGACATTTATGCTATTGGCGTTCTATTGTTCCAGCTAATAGTAGGACACTTGCCGTTTGAAGGACCTTCCAACGTGGTGTTAAATGCGCATCTGCATAACAAAATGCCGTTGAAACAGGTTAAGGATAAGCGTCTGCGTGCCATTATCGATCGTGCTACTGCCAAGGATTGTACTCGTCGCTATCAGACAGCAGCAGAGTTTCGTGCCGCTCTTGACAGTTATGCGTCTGGTGCCGACAGTGGTTTTGACATAAAGGAAAAACTGCCACTTATAGGTGGCATAGCCGCTGCAGTTGTAGCAGTAGTTGTGGCTGTTGTGCTGTTTGTGCCTAAGGGTGGCGACAGTGATACTGCCAACAATGCACCAGTTGCAGAGAACACCGAGCAAAACACAAATAAAGAAACTGCAGAGGTGTCAATGCCTGCAGTAAGAAAACAACTGCTCAATCCGAGCGAGGCTAAGGCAGGATTGGCTGCATTAAAAACTCTTGCAGATGCAGGCGATGTTGAGGCTAAGTTTACATTAAGTCGTCTGTATGCCGTATCGTCAGGTTCGTTCACGCTTAACGATGAGTTTGTAACGATGCAAGCTAATCTCAGCGGTGATGTTAAACCCGATCCAGCCAAGGCACATAAGATGCTTGGTGAGATAGTAAAGGCAAATTCAAAGTACTATCCTGCTCTATACGAGTTGGCATGCGATTATTATGAGGGACCAGCCCTCACTGGAGGCGAGGATCGCAATCTAAGATATACAAAGGAATTGTTGGACAAGGCTTACAAGTATGCCTCGGAAGCCGACGATCCTGTATACGTAAATAAAATCTCGGCTCTGCTGAGAAAGTACTAACCATACACAGACTAAACGTATGACTGAAAATAATATCAATCCTACGGCAGGACTTGAGGAAATCAGGACCATAGCATCGTGCAACATCTGCGAAGCAGTGGGACGCACTGGTATAGGCGGACGTAAAGAGAATCAGGACTCATATAACGGAGTGCGCATTGGCGAAACCGTAGTACTGACAGTTTGCGATGGCATGGGCGGTATGAATGGAGGACAGACTGCATCTCGCATTGCTGTAGCCGAGATAGTGCAGACTATGAACGAGACTCCTGAAGAGGAAATATCTGCAGATACAGTACGTCTGGCTGTGGAGAATGCCAATGCAGCCATCTATCGAAGGGCAATGAACGAGCCGCAATTGCGAGGTATGGGCACTACAGCCACTGTTGTGGTGCTGTCGCCTAAGGCTGCCTATATTACGCACATAGGTGATAGCCGCATTTATCTATTGCATAAGGGCAAGAAGGAGTTTCGCACATTTGATCACTCCAAAGTGTTCGAGATGGTGGAGCAAGGTATGATAAGTGAGGAGCAAGCACGACAGTCGAGTTTCTCAAATATAATAACTAGGGCTTTAGGTATACGTCCTCAGGTAGAGATTACAGTGGAAATCTTGCCTTACCGCAAGGGCGACCGCTTCATATTATGCTGCGATGGTATATGGAATGCCAAGCCTGAACCCGAAATGATAAAACTCTTTAACGAGTGCAAGACGGCTATAGATGAGGTGAAGGTGCTGACAGAAACCATCAACGCATATGGAATGGAGATTGGTGGCGAACACGATAATCTGACCGCAATAGTGGCTGACATTAAGTGCAACTCGAAGATGCAGCATAGTTGCTTCAAACTTGTAGGTAGAGCATTGGGACGTCAGTGGCAGCGTATCAGGGGCACTTGTAAGAAAAAAAAATAAGTATATAAGAGCAAACAAATATGGAGAAACGCATAATAATAGGCAGAGGAACGGATTGCGACATTACAATCCCCGATGAAACAGATAATGTGAGCCGCCATCATCTGGTGATTTCGTTCAATATCTTCGGCAAGATGAAGATAAGCGACACCAGCAGCAACGGCACGTTTATCAACGACAACCGTATGCTGAAGGGTAGTTCGGTGCCTGTAACACGTAATGACAAGATAAGGTTAGGTGCACAATGGGAACTTGACTGGAACCTTGTGATTGACCCATTTTGCAAGATACGCAAGGCTATTATAGCTTGTTTGGTTGCTGTTGTATTAGCTCTCGTTGGATGGGGAATATATTGTGCTGTGAGCCCAAAAGCTGATGACTCGACAAAAATTATCATACCGAAGGCTGAAACAAATTCTACGGATGAACAGTGGAACGGAGATTCAACAAAGCATGTTGTGCCAATAGATGAACGAATAAGTGTTGGAAATGCCGCACGTAAGCAGTCTGGCACAAATGCAGGAAAGGGAAAATCGCCAAGAAACGTTCGCTATAAGTCGAAGGGAACAAATGGAAAGGCAGACAGGCAATACGCAAATGACAACTCAAAAGAAATGTCGAACAATAACCAAGACAAATCGTCAGGCAAGAATATAACCATTGTAAACTGATATTAGCTATAAACAAAAGCTGATAACAACGATTAAGACAAAATATAGAAACACAAAACTCTTGAAAATGAAAAAAATGCTTTGCTCTACACTGGCGGTTTTACTCAGTGCCTCAGCAATGGCGCAGACTGCCGATTGGCTTGTAACACCGCAGTTTGACGAGATGAAATACTTTGCACCTAAGATGTATAAGGTGACCAAGAATAACAAGGTTGGCATGATTGGTGCCGACGGTAAGACTATACTCGAACCACAATATGATGCCATAAACCTCTTTTACGAAGGTCGTGCCGTGTTTGTAGACCGCACTTCTGAAGGTTGGCTCATAAGGGGTGTGATATCCGAAGATGGAACCGTAAATTATGCTGAAGGCAACTACTACTTGCTGCCCAAGTATATGTTCTACTCGGAGGGTCTTCTTACCGCTCGTAACGAGCGTGGGCTGTATGGCTATCTAGATGAAAAATGTAAACCGGCATTCGACTTTACATCCGACGAGGTGAAACCCTTTAGCGAGGGCTTTGCAGTAGTGGGCGAGGGCGACACCTTTCACTGGATAAATACCTCGGGCGAGCAGATTCTGCCACGTTTAAAGAATGGCGGCACACCATATGGCGGCACTAACTTCCACAACGGCAAGGCTTATCTATGGGACGAGGACGGCGTGTTCTTTGCCCTTGACGACAACGGCAAGACAACAAGGGTACCAACACGACAACTTACGGTAGACTATCTGTATCGTGTGGACACCGACTATGGCGACGAGGTGCCATATGCTGCCTATAACCCCGACTGTTCGACGGAATGGACACCAGAGCAGCGCGAGGGCAAGTGGACCTATATATCCAAAGGGGGTAAGTTGCTTACGCCTTTCCAGTATCAGAGCGTGGCACGGTTTGTCGATGGCTCGGCTGTGGCAGAGGCGGACGGTCGCTACGGATTGCTAAAGGTTGTGGACGACCATTCCACCTTCTACACCACCACGGGCAAGACTCGTCATGTGTTCTCGGCAGGAGGTTCGTGTACATGTAGCTTTGCGCTTGCTGTACCCCAGAAGTGGCAAGGTCAAGACCTAAACGTAAGTCTGAAAGATACTGAAACAGGTGCTGCTATATCCTTGACTCCAAGCAGTCAGAATCGCTATAGTTTTGCTTATCGTCCCAACGGCGCACGCCACAGCGAGCGCAAGACTTTCCGTGTGGAGGTGAAAAATAATGGCATAAGTTTATGGCAAGGCGAGGCAGACTATGTGTTTGAACAGCGGGCAAGGCTACAGTCTAAGATTCGCGTGAACAATGCCGATGCCAACCAAAACGACCGTTGTTACGTAACAGCTACCGTGACAAACCCTTCTGGCATAGCCGTAACCACCACCGTAACGCTACATGGAGGCGGAAGCAAGGCACGGTTTGAGTCTAAGACCACCACATTGACCATTCCGCCATACAGCTCGAAAACTATCAGCAGTTGGTTCTATGTAAAGAATGTGGAGATAGGCGGATGGTGCTCGGTATCGACATCGGAGGGAACCCAGGCACGCAAGAGCAATTTGGAATTGAAACCATTCTAAAAAAAGGACTTATATAGAAAAACATTCACATTAAACACAAAACCAACATTATGAACAAGAAGAGTTTTATCCTTATGCCTCTTCTGGCTTGTGCCCTCACGGCATCGGCTCAGATCAATGGCAATGGTGGCGACTTTGAGCAGAAGCCAAAGAGCCAGACACACAGAACTAACGGAACAGACCTACAAATCAAGACAAAGAACTATGGCTACGAGTTCAGCATGGGCGTACGTGCAGGCGTAGGTGTGTCCATGATGAGCGAGGGCGACGACCTTAAGGTGTACGACGGCAGTGGTATCTCTTACGGAGGCGGTGTGGTAGCCAATGTGCGCTTTGGCTCAAAGGACTCGCGAGGACGTGCCTTGCATGGACAGGGCCTTTTTGGTATCGGTCTTGAGCTGAACTACAAGAACCATACCGTGAAGACTCTTGGTGGAGAGGACCTGAAGATGGGCTATTTTGAGGTGCCACTGATGTTCCAGTTCTACCCTATGTACAACAGCAAGCAGATGAAGAACCTCTACATCGAGGTGGGTCCAACGTTTGCCGGAACACTATCGTCGAGCCCCGAATATTTAGAGGTGGATAACACGCGCTACAAGACAGGCGATCTGAAGGGCTTTGACGTAAAGGCTACTGTGGGCTTGGGCTATCGCTTCAACACAAATGCAGCCAACGAGGGATTCTATGTAAACGCACGTTACTATCTTGGCACAAGCGAGCTGGCAGGCAATTTCCCTGGTAAGATTTCGTCGGCAGAATTGTCTATAGGTTACACATTCCACTGTCTTGGCGGAAACCACAAGAAGGAGAAGTAGAAAACATTTTTTTGAACCAAAACAACTAAATTAGTAGACGTATGAAAAAGATAATATATTGCCTTGTGGCACTCGTTGCAGTGGTGCTGGCATCGTGTTCTAACGACGATATAGAGGTGGCGCAGACAGGCGGATTAACGCTGACGGTAAACACACAGGCCGCTTACGACCAGTTTAACACCACTGATGAGGTGCGTGAGATGCTGCGCACCAACACCAATACCTTGCATGTTATGACCTTTGTATATGACATAAAGGGCAATCTCGTTACGAGCAAGGAACAGGACCAAAACACATTCAACACCGTGCAGTTCGACCTTGGCAGCGTGCCTAATGGTGAGTATACGGTTCTAACCATTGAGACCGTAATGGTGCAGAACAAGACAACCAAGAAACAGGAGTCGCCAGCATGGAATTTTGAGGGCATGGACAAGCTGTCTACGGTAAAGGCTACACAGAAAAGTTATGAGGTGTACTATCCATACACCATTGGCGCCTCGACCGACAAAATTGTGGTGAACAACTTGACAAAGGCTTCGGTTACGCCAAAGGCCATAGGCTCTCTGTTCCAGTTCTATTTCGAGAATTTTGACAAGTCGTCTTACATTGACGTGGGCTTTGCTTGCGATGACATGATAGACTACTATCTGTTTGACCCATCGCTGGAGCGCAGCGCACGCTTTCATACCGACCTTACAAGCAAGGGATACACCAATGTACGTTGCAGCGCTGCCATCGACGGCAAGAGCAATGTGCATCAGACCAGATACATTTTGGAGAATAACATTTCTTACGACTTCTGCTTTACAAAGACTGCCGCAGACTCGAAGAAGGGCACATGGACATATTATAAGTCGCTGCATGGCAAAATGGCGCTTGAGGATGGCAAGGTTTACTATGCCGGTTCAAATTATGTTGACGCCAATACTCCTATGAGCGTATATCTGGGCAATCAGGAAGGATTCAAGGCATGGGTGCAGACATTGAACGGACAGACTACATCGATTGTGCCTGAAATATTCACAACATGGAAAGCGGATGTAAGTAAGGTACAGTCGTTTATGAAGGGTTACACCATGACCGTAGGCGAATCGGGCAAGGCCATAAAGCAGACCGATGGCTCGTACGGAATACAGTACAAGGGCAATGGCAAGGAGTCGAGCATAGCCTACTTCTTCGAAACTGCTACTACAAGCCTGTACGAGGCAGACATCATTTATGCAAAAAATGCCGTTTCGGATACCGACTTGAAGAATTATGCAAATACCAATTTCACTCCCATCGCCGACGATGAAGAAACCAAGTCGTATATGTACATGAGTAAGGATGGAAAGACCATTGTTGTTCTGCAGCTGCTGAGTGATAAAAATATTCTCGGATATGTGGATATGGACTATCTTAACAAGAACTCTGTACCCAAGAAGGATATGCCTAAATATGCCATGAGAATGGTGACAGGCAAAAAACGATAATACATCATTTTATAGGGGAGGGGGTTGTCCCTTCTCCTATAATAAAACTCTTGACAATCATGAAAAAATTGACATTGCTGATAATGTGCCTTATGATTGGGCTTGGCAGTTATGCCGTACCGGCACAAAGGGTGGCAAGGCATATAGGGCAGCCCGATGGCTCGGTGCTTGACGTGTATCTGTATGGCGACGAACACTTCCATTTTTTCATGACAACAGACAGCGTGCCTGTGTTTGGTACGGCACGCGGATTGTGCTATGCTGACATCAGAGGCGAGGAGTTGGTTGTATCGGACGTGCTTGCCCACAATGCACAAGAACGCAAGCATATGGAAACGACGTTTGTCAGCAACAAGACTATTGTGGCAAACTGGATCAAAACGCGACACTTGCAGCGTATGGACGAGGCCAACGGCAAACGTATACAACGGGCGGCAAGTAGAAGAGTTGGAGAGCCGAAGCAATATGTTGGATCGAAAAGGGGACTTGTAATACTGGTGAATTTTGCCAATCTGCACTTTAAAACCGAAAACACCCAAAAGGAATTTGACAATCTCTTTAATCAGAAGGGATACCAAAAGAACGGCAGTATTGGCTCGGTACACGATTATTTCTACGACCAGAGCTATGGCAAGTTTGACCTAAGGTTTGATGTTGTGGGACCGGTTACGCTAAGCCACGACCTCGACTATTATGGCGCCAACAACGTAATTACCAACAATGACAGCAATCCGAAGGACATGGTGGTTGAGGCTTGTCGGATGGTAGACTCGGTAGTCGACTTTGCCGACTATGATTGGGATGGCGACGGCGAGGTGGACCAGGTGTTTGTTGTTTATGCCGGTTATGGCGAGCATGCAGGAGCGCCCGAAGAAACTATATGGCCGCACGAGAGTAGGCTGGGAAGCAAGGCAATATCTCTTGACGGAATAAAGATTAACACTTATGCTTGCTCGTGCGAACTGGTAGGCAAGGATGGCAACACACTTACAGGCATTGGCACTCCATGTCATGAGTTCAGCCATTGTCTTGGGTTGCCCGACTTGTACGACACCGACTATAGTGGGGCCTTCGGAATGAGTTATTGGGACGTGATGAATTCGGGCAGTTACTCGGGTCCGAGTAACAACGGTGAGGTGCCATATGGCTATTCGGCTTACGAACGGTGGTTTGCTGGATGGTTGGAGCCTGTAGAGATAACGTCGACGCAACACATTGTGGACATGAAGAATGTTGCCGACAAGCCAGAGGCATACCTTATATATAATATGGGCAACCGCAACGAATACTATATAATAGAGAATCATCAGCCTACACGTTGGTTTAGCTATGTGGCAAATTATACCGGTATTGGCGGAATGCTGGTGTCGCATGTCAATTACGATAAGACGGCATGGACATCCAATAAGGTTAATCCAAGTCCGACACTTCAACGACTCAGCATCATACCCGCCGACAACAGTTATGGCAGTACTGAAGAAGAACTGCGTGGCGACCTGTTTCCTGGTAGCAAGAAGGTGACATTATTGTCGAGCACATCGCATACTGCTACAGGCGGAAAGATGTACAACAAGAACATCGATGACTCGTATTATTTGAATCGCACGCTAAACCGCATTGTCGAGAACAACGACGGAACAATTAGTTTTGATGCTGTATTCGCCGAAGACACGCCAGCCCCAATAGGTATGTTGCCATTCGATATTAGCGATGTGGGCTACACAGCCAAGTGGGCGGGAGTAGACAATGCCGAATCATATACTGTAGAGCAACAAGCCGTGGGATTGGGACAGTCTATGGTGCCGGTAATAAAGAGGCAGACCATAGAAGGGGTGCAAGGAACTACATTGCCTATGCAATGGCTTGTAAAAACTGGGACAACTAAGTATAGGATTAAGGCCATAATCAATGGTTTTGAGTCGGACTGGAGTGGACTTGTTGAGGTTGACCGAACCACAAGCGGCATAAACCCTCTTGCAGCCGATAATGACGAGGAGACAATATACGGTATTGACGGACTGAAATACTCGCATGTGCGTAAGGGATTAAACATCGTAAAGCGCAACGGAAAAGCGGAAAAGATACTTGTGAAATGAAATCTATAAACTTTACAGAACAAATGAAGATATTAGTGAAATTTGTTTCGGCATTGGTTGCATTTGTCCTAATGCCATGCTATTCGGCTAAAGCCCAAGCCCCGTCAACCATAGTTATGAAGAATGGCTCTACCGTTGTAGGACATATTGTGCTGCAGCGTCCAGGCATCGACATTATGGTGAAGACAGAAAAGGCAGCGTTTGTGATTGAAGAGGACAAGCAGCCATCCATTCAGGCAAAGAATGTTAAGTTCGAGAATCTGTCGCGCCAATGGAAACGGTGGTCGCTTACGAAGAACGCCTTGCAGGGCGATGCCAACGGACGTTATCTTGTGATGTACGACATCAAAACCAAGGACTATACCTATACCAATGTGGCACGTGTGGAACGCGAGAAGACGCCGAAGGTGGTTTATGTTCAGGTTATGCCAGAGACCTACAAAATAAAAATGAGCGATATAAGCTGCATAAAACGTGTTGAGCCTACAGAAAAGGAGCGAAACAGCGGAGTGGACGACGAGGTTGTGATTGTTGGCAACAAGACCTATAAAGGCACTATTGTAAATCAGGTGCCAGGCAAGAGCATGACTGTGTCCACGGCCGACGAGAGTGTGGAAATACCAGCCTCTAAAGTGTACGAGGTGCGCAAGGTGGCACGTGTGGCGTCGGACAAGCTGTACGAACAATCCGACTACCGCAACACAATTGTATTGAAGGACGGATCGCAGAAAGAAGGTGTGATAGAGGTGCAGCGCTATGGCAAATTGCCTAAAGACCAATATACAACTCTTGTTATGGCAGACGGCAAAAACGTTAAGGTTAAGGCATCCGACATTGTCGAGATACGCTATACATACGAGGAAAAGCAGCACGACACATACAAGGCTGGAGGAGTGTATGTCAATGAGTTTCTGCTTCGCAAGGCTAAGACAAAGGTGGAGAACGGTCATACGATGTATGTAGACAAGAAGGTGTTTGTATTTCCCGAGGGTATGGTGATAACGTTCAAGTCGGCGGGCACAAAGCTGCAAGGTGACTGGTACCTTATAGCTCTTGATAACACCACTACTGAAGACGGAGTATCAACACAAGGCTATACAGCCGAGACACGTGTGTCAAACGCCATAAAACCTTCGAATACTGACATGGTGGATGGCGTAAGCAGTATCAACTATGTTTATCTGTCGCCAGGTTACTATGCCTTGGTGAACGACAACATGAGTGACACGTACATAATAAAAATAAAGAAATAAAAACAATCAGCATTTTTTCTTGCCTTAGGTGTAAGAAAATTGCAGTAGGCGGGTCTTTATCTATAAAAGGACGACACTGCAAGGCAATGCCGATACCTTAAACTAAACATTAATTGCATAACCATCATTAAAAACAAAGAATTATGACTACAAATGGAACAAACCCCGGAATGAGTGTTGAGGATTACGAGAACATGGCTGTTCAGAAAAGTAATGTCGCTAAGCGTGTGGCTGCCGGAGCAGCAGTTTTTGTTGGTGGTGCGGCTGTTGCCGGAGGTGCTGCCTATGCAGCCAACCAAAATGACAACCAGACTGATGAAACGCCGCTCACCGAACAGGATATTGTTAATGGTGCTGGCGTAGGCGAGACTTACAAGCAGGAGACTGAGGAGACAACACAGGAGCATATTGTTTATGTTGAGAAACCACAGCCACAACCACAGCATAACGACAACACGTCAGAAGATGAAACGTCTATCACCTGGGACAATACAACCGATTATTATGTAGACGGCGAAAAGCAAGGTTCTATTGAGGAGGGTACAATCGACGGACATAAGTTTGCCCTTGTTGACACCACTGGCGACAATCATGCCAACTATCTTGCCATAGACATGAATGACAACGGTCAGTTTGAGGACGACGAGATTATTGCTTACACACCAGAGGATCATGTACACATGGGACATGATACAGCTCATACTACAGAGAAGCACTATGAAAGCAATGGCGAAGAAGACGTGTATTATTCGGAAGGTTCGCATGGACAGGGTATTAATGATGTTGCCGAAAACAACAACGGCAAATCAGACGATATGATTCACAATAACTTCGAGGATGAGAAGACGGGCGAGGAATATAGCGGCGACTATGCCGAGAACAATCCCGACTACAATCCTGATGCAGATGTGGACTATAGCGAGCATAACGACAACTATCTGGCCGAGAACGACAAGTATGACGACGACGAGAACGATATGGAGTATACTGCCGGTTTGAATATCGACGACCAGGATGACGAGAAGCTTGGATATGATATTGAGGTAGAAAACAATGACAATGAGTTGGCTTACGGCTCGGTAGACGACGTTGTTGAAGACGATGGCAACGACATGGCTTATGAGGAGCCTGCCGACGAGGAGCCGGATTCTTATGATTCAATGACAGGTGGTGATGAATTCCTTGGTTAATCCAAGGAATTTGCTTACCGCCATAAAACATATAAAAACAACCATTTAAACAATACAACTATGCCTAAGAAAGTTTGTCCTAACGGACATATATACGATTCGAGTATTTATGGTGACGAATGTCCTTTGTGCCCTAAAGGTGGCGAAGAGACGCAATATGTACAACGACCCGACATGGGAATGCCTCCTTACAACCAAGTTGCAGAACCTGCTACAGGCATTGGTACGCAAGTTGGTTCGTCAGGCGGTGGCACACAGGTTAATCCTCCTGCTGGTGGAGCATTCCAAGGTGGTGCCGGCAACTTTCCTATGGGTGGAGGCACGGTTGGCGCTAATGCCAATAGTGCCGAGGGCGAGACAATAATTCGACCTCAGCAGCAGCCACAGCAGCCAAGAGCAGGTGTGGTAGGTGGAGGCACCGTGATTCGTCAGCCAAAGGGCATGATGCAAGCGCAAGGCAGAAAGCTTGTTGGATTCCTTGTAACCTACAACCGCAATCCGCAAGGCAAGGCTTTCAACCTTTACGAGGGCAAGAACTTTATTGGACGCGACCGCTTGTGCGACATTTGTGTTCCTGAAGACAATCAGATGTCGGGCAGACACATGTCTATTCTTTACCGTAACGTCGACAATAAGTTTAAGTTCCGTGACGAGCAGTCGAGCAACGGAACCTTCGTAAACAAGGAACTTGCCGACGAGGGCGAACTTCAAAACTACGACATAATACGTCTTGGCGGTACAGTATTTATCTTTATAGCAATACCAAAACTTGGATAAAGGAAATTATGGAAAACTATATTATAGCAAATTGCACAGATACGGGCAAGGTGCGTAGCGTCAACGAAGACAGCATGACCACCTTTGAGTCGCCTAACGGCAGAGTGGTTGCCGTATGCGATGGTATGGGCGGACAGAATGCCGGTGATGTTGCTTCGCAGCTTGCCGTAGCTGTGATAGAGGATATTCTTACCGACAACACCTTTGCGTCTCCAGAAGAGGCGATAACACGATCTATTGTTGCCGCAAATCAGGCCATTCTGCATAAGGCGGCACAGAATCCGGCACTCAGCGGAATGGGTGCCACTTGTGTTTTGCTCATTGTAAAGGATGGGAAGGTATACTATGGATCTGTAGGCGACAGCCGCATCTATTATGTGGCCGACCATATGATAAAGCAGATAACCAAGGACCAATCGTATGTGCAGACTCTTGTGGATGCCGGACAGATTTCGCAGGAGGCTGCCGAGCATCATAAGGACAAGAACCAGATAACCAACGCTCTTGGTGTTGAGGGAATGACACTTCCAGTTATCTGCCAACTGCCTATCACTCCAGAGCCGGGCAGCATATTTGTACTTTGCTCTGATGGTCTGAGTGGAATGATAAACAACAATGCTATTCTTGAGACTGTGTCGCGCCATGACCTATCTCTTAACGAGCGTGCCAACATTCTTGTACAGCAAGCTAATAATGCCGGTGGTCTCGATAACATTACTGTACAGCTTGTTGAGTTCCCTGCTGTAGGCCGTGGTGCTATAGCTTCGACTTCGTCAACAATGTCGCCACAGCAGATGTATATGCAGACAGAGAATAATGCCACGAAGAAAAATCGCACCCTTATCTATTCTATTGTAAGTGTTGTGTTGTTGCTTGCCGTTGGTGGCACTACCTATTTTGTACTTAACAATGAGAAAGAGCAGAAGAGGGAAAAATCAAGCAAGAATAGCGTGGTTAGCCAGCCTGTTCAGAATAAAGAAACCAAAAAGACGGAGCAGTCGATTACAACAATAAAGTATGTGCCTTCGCCTGAAAAAGAGGAACCTGCAAATAATACTAAAAAGGAAACAGGAAAGAAGACTAAACAAGGCAAACAATCCTTGGCAAAAGATGTAACTGGCAAGAAGAAAGCTCCAGTTTTGGATGTTAAGTCAGGCAAGGAAAAAGTCAAGGATGCAAAAGAAACCAAGGAATTGGATAAATTCAAGACTGGCGATTTTAGCAAGGAGAAATAAAATTAGACTATAAAAAGCGCAACTTTAATGAGACAAATAGCAAACTTTACAGTTGAAGACCAGCCCATAGCTCGTGGTGGCATGGGCCAGATCTTCAAAGGTCGCGATCAGAATGGACAGATTGTTGCCATTAAGGAGATTTTGCCGGAGTTTGCCAACGACTGGACCATATTGAGTCGTATTGAGAAGGAGGTGGAGTTTCTGCTCAAGGTGGATCATCCGTCGATAGTGAAACTCTATTCTGCCTTTCGTGATAATGCCACCCAAAACTACTATATCGTGATGGAAATGGTGGAGGGCGAGAACATCGAGCAGTATGTAACACGCAATGGTGCCATGCCTGAGGAAATGGCTGTAAGCCTTATGCTCAAGATTCTTGATGCATTGCAATGTGTGCACAATGCCCATATTGTGCATCGCGACATTAAGCCATCTAACATCATGATACGCCCCAATGGCAATATATGTCTTCTCGACTTTGGTGTGGCAAAGGATATGGACGGCAATGGTCCTGGCACTATTGTCGGTTCGGTAATTGGCACAAGCGGATACATGAGTCCGGAGCAAGCCGATGGCTATTCCATCAACTTCCGTTCGGACATCTATTCGCTTGGCTGCGTGTTCTATTATATGCTTACTGGTCATCATGCCTTCAGCACTCTTGCAAGTGATTTCGAGACAAGGGATGCTATTCTTAAGAACGAGTTTCCTCGACTTTCCAAGTATAAGAAGGGATTGTCTGACGCCTTGCAGCCCATTCTCGATAAGGCCACCGACAAGAATATGATGCAGCGTTACCAGAACTGTTACGAGTTTATGGCAGCATTGCGCAACGGCACACATATAAGTACTGCCAACGAGACTTCTCCGCAAGTACTTATCTCTGTGGGACGCGAGATGTGCGATATCATAATTAACGACTCGGCACGCAAGATTAGCCGTCACCATGCCGATATTGAGCTTAAGGAGTTTACAGGTGGCAAATATTATGTTTTTACCGACCGTAGCGCCAACGGTACAATCATTAACCGTCAGGTCTTGCGCAAGAACTCTGTCAACATTCCAGCCAACGGCAAGGCGCCGGAGATATATCTTGCAGGAGTGCCCGATGGACATCTCGACTGGAATATGGTTGTTGCCGAGCTCGACAAGCGTGCACGTGCCATAGAAAGCGCTGCAATTGACGACAACAAGACAGAGATTGTAAAGGAGGAGGGATTGGCAGATCCAAGCCTTAAACCATCAGTAGAAAAAGATCCTGAGCCTAATAATGAGTACGAGCCTAAGGATGCCACAGTAATGCTTATATTCGCTTATCTGTTTGCGGTAGGTGGAGGATTCTTAGGCATTATTCTCGGTATTTCTGTAAAATGCCAAAAGGTGGTAGACGACAACGGGGATAAGGTATACAAGTACAAGAGCTCGCATCGTACGCTGGGTGCTATTGCTGCAGTTATCGGTGCTATTTCTTGTATTGTGTGGAAATTGGCAGTTCGTTAGTTGTTAAGCCAACAACAGAATCTATAAAAACAAATTAGTTTATGATACCAACAGACATTCTTAACTACAGAATAGTGCGTCATCTCGGTTCGGGCGGCATGGGTAGCGTGTACCTTGCCGTCAACACCAACATCGACCAGCAAGTAGCCATCAAGGCATTGCGTCCAGAGGTGGCAAGCAACGCCGTATTGCGCGCACGATTCAAGCAGGAAGCCGAACTCCTGTGCTCGCTCGACCATCCAGGAATAGTGAAATTTCTAAACTATGTGGAAACTGCAGACGGCGTTTATCTTATCATGGAATACGTTAAGGGCATCACTCTCGAAGACTTCATCAACAAGAAGAACGGTTTGATAGTAGAGAAGAAAGCCTATCCGTTTATTTGCGAGATACTTGACGCCTTTGCCTATGCTCACTCAAAAGGCATTGTTCATCGCGACATCAAGCCTTCGAACATCATAATTCAGGATGACGGGCACATTAAGATAATGGACTTTGGTATCGCACAGATTGTGTCTGAGGCTAAGGTTTCAGACAGCAGATACGTTATGGGCACACCAACCTATATGAGTCCGGAGCAGATATACGGCAAAAATGTCGATGCCCGCTCGGACATCTATTCGATTGGTGTGCTCATTCATAATATGCTTACGGGGCGTGCTCCATATGACGCCACATTGCTTACTGTGCAAGAGATTAAGCGCAGAGTGGTGAAGGATGCAATGCCGCGTATGGCAGAATATTACCCATACATATCCAATGCTATACAGGCTGTTGTAGACCGTGCTACACAAAAGGTGCCAGAGGCTCGATACCAGTCGTGCGAGGAAATGAAGCAAGCTGTAAAGAAAGCTCTTGCTCCCGACCCAATACCACGCAAACTGATGTATGCGGGTGGAGCCGTGGCATTGGTGTTGCTCTTGGCTGGTTTCTTTACCTGGGACTATTTCCGCACAAAGGTGCGCTACTATCGCGACTATGTTGAGGTGTACGGATTGCCTGAAGGCGTTGGAAGTCTTAGCGGAAGAGAGATGTCGCATCGCGAGGCATCCTACCGCTTTGAGTATTCGCGCTATCGCTTGCGCCGTGTGTCTTATGTCAACAGTATGGGCAACCTTGTCGACCATCACGACACAGAAGACAAAGACCGCATTGTCGACATGACCGTAACCTATACAGAGGGTAGTGGCAAGATTGACGCGGCCAAATATATGAACCGCAGCGGCAAGGTGTTGTACGTAAAGGATTATGACAGCAACTTCAAGACCTGTACGTTCAAGCTAGACGATGAATTGGGAACAGAAATGACCCTAAATGCACAGGTGGCTCTTTTCCAAAGCAATTTTGACAACACTCTTGAGGACGGCAAGGGCAAGATATCCAAGTATATTCTTGACTATGACGATAATGGTTATCTAAGAAAGGTTGAATATGCGGGTTTCGGCAATGTGCGTGTACCTGACGGACAAGGCATTTTCGGCAAGAGTTATGTTGTCGACGACAAGGGACGCATTATAGAGGAACACTATCTTGGCAAGGACGGCAAGCCAAAAGCCACTCAGTTTGGCCTTGGTGTAAAGAAGTTTACATATGACGACGACGACAATATAGCTAAGATAGAATACCAGACTGTTGATGGAAAACCAAGCAGCGATGGCAACAATTGCCCGATAGTGCTGCTCACTTACGACAAGTGGGGCAACCGTATACTTGAGAAATACACCGACATAAACGGTAATCCAGCGGTACGCAAGGATGAGGCTTTCTCGGGTGTGGCTTACGAATATAATGACGATGGTTTATGCGTTAAGCAGCAATATCTTGGTATGGACGGCCGACTTACATATATACAAGGTGTTAGTGGATATGTAAACGAGTATGATGACAACGGCTATCTTGCCAGTCGTTCTTATATCGATGCCAATGGTCATGCTGCCTACTTTACCGAAGAGAGTGGCGATTTTACTTACTCCAAGATAGAGTTTGTGAACGACAACCATGGCAACGTATTAGACTTGAAGATGCTCAATACATCAGGAACGCTCACCGAGTCGGCAAATTTTGCTCACAAGGTTTGTACCTACGACTCTGTTGGCAACAACACAAGCGAATATTATCTTGATCAAAGTGGCAAGGTGTATATTCCTGCCCAAAATGGCTATGCTGGTATTGTAATACAATACAACCCTCAGGGACGTGTTGGCAAGGTGACGTATGTGGACGAAAAGAAACAGCCTATGGCATTGCCCACTTCGCATATTTGTTACTTTACTAAGGACTATGACGCTCGTGGCAACATCACAAAGATATGCTATTATGACGAAAAGGGCAAGCCTGTACTTTCTGATGAGGGCGTGGCAATGGTAACCCGCGAATATGACGACAATGGCAACGAGACGGCACGTGCCTTTTACGACACAAACGGCAAGCCTTGTGTGCTCAACTGGTATTGCGCACGTATAGAGTATACTTACGACGACCAGGGCAACTGCATCACCGAACGCTACCTCAATACAGATGGTAAGCTGATGCTTTGCAGCGGCATTGCTGGCTCAAATTACGCATACGACGAGCGAGGCAACCGTATCAAGGATTATCCAATAGGTACAAACGGAAAACTTGCTGCCGGAAAACTTGAGGAAAGATCTCGTTATGACGATCGTGACAATGTTGTAGAATCGAGCTACTTCAATGCTGCTGGCAAACCCGCCATATGCGATGAAGGCTATCATAGACTTGCAGCAAAGTACAACTCCAACAACCAGTGCATTCAGGTGGAGTATTATGGCACCGACGGATTGCTGAAGAATGTAAAAAATCAAAACTATGCTGTACGCAAGTCGGAGTATGACAATCGTGGCAACCGTATCTCGGAAGTCTATTTCAAGCAAGATGGCACAAGAGGCACAGACAAGTCGAAGGTGCACAAGTACTATAACCAATACGACAAGGTTGTAAACAAAGTTTCACACCAGATATCGTTTGGCGTGGATGGCAAGCCGGTTGCAGCCGACGGCATTTCTCCTGAAGGCCGTCTCGAATACGACAAGCGAGGTAACTGTGTAAAGATTGTTTGCTACGACGGTTATGGAAAGAAAGTTAATGGTCAGCACAATTGGTGCGAGCAGCGGTTTACTTACGATGATGCAGGACTTCAGACATCTTTCGCCTACTACGACATAAACGGCAAACCCGTTATCGATAAGTCTACAAAGTGTCACAAGACAATGCGCACATATAATTCGATGCGCGAGATTAGCACCGAGACCTACTATGGTGTAGACGGTAGGCAGATGCTAAGTGAGGTTGGCTATAGCAAGATGACGTATAAGTATAACTCGCAGAATCAGCGCACCGAGATAGCTTATTTTGGAACAAATGGTAGGGCCGTAAATTGCAAGAACGGATGGCATCGTGAGGTTTATGCCTATCGTGCAGGTACCGAGTATAAGTGCGACCTATACGACACCTCCAATCGTAAATTGGCCACAATGCTTATGGTCAATGGCAACTGGACCTTGCAGAGTGGCGGCGGCGTATCTCCATGGCGTTTGGTATGGCAGCAGACAGCCCAGGCTTGTCCGGTGACAATAGCCAATGGCATTGTCTTCGAGAAGATAATTGTTGGCAGTAACTCGATAACTCTACATATTAGATTCAGCAACTTGACGGCAGACATGATTAATGAGGAGTTTATCAATGCTCTTCCCGAATTCGGAGCCCAGTTGAAACGCAATACACATACACCTTCGAGTGTTAGTCTGAACTTTGTGATTTACGACAAGTATCACAATCGTTTGTAGTTTATAACATTAAATAATAATATCAATAAAAACCTGATAATAATGAAAAAAATTAAAGTGATTTTGTGCTTGCTGCTCATGTCAGTGGCAACTGCATTTGCTGGAGATTTAAGTCCGGTGCAAGAAAAGGCTCAGCGCAGCATTTATTCTTTCTTGCTCAAGAACAAGTACGATCCAACTGTAGACACATCAGACAATAGTGTTTGCTTTCGCAAGAACGACGTGCTCTACTGGATAACGTTTGAGGGCGACTCACCTCTGCTGTATACATTCCACCGTAAGGCTTTTAAGGTTGGCGTAGGCGATAAGGATTTTAAGAGCAAGCCAGCCATCATGGCTTGCAACGAGGTGAACCGCAAGCACAAGACCGTTAAGCTAACGGTAGGCGAGAAGCGTGTCGACATCGCCATTCAGGTTTATGCAGCCAAGCCTGAGGATTTTACTGCCGTGCTTATTACCTATTTCAATATGTTTGACAAGGTAGATACCGACTTCAAGTCGGCTTATGCCGCAGCCATCAAGGCCGAGCGCGAACACGAGAACAAGCTCGAGCAAGAGGCCCGCAAGGATCTTCCGCCAAGCGAACTGCGCGGCTTGATACAGAGCGCTTCGTTCCGTCTTGTGTCCGAGGACGACAAGGTTGTTACCGAATACGACAAGCCTTTGCGTGCTTTCAATGCCCGTTATATCCAGGCTGCCTTCGAGTTGGGTCCTTGGAAGGAGAAGGCCGAAGAGTATGTTCTGCAGCTGAAGATTACAAAACCCGATGGCAAGACAATATTCCTACCTGGCAAGAAGTACACAGCCGAGGCTAAAGTTACTATTGAGAAGTCGAAGAAGAACCAGGTTGTGGAGTTCGACAAGTTTGGCTCTAATAAGGAAGGATTCTGGAAGGCCGGAGAATATAAGGTTGAGGTGCTTGAGTCGGGCGACACCATCTACCAAACCTCATTCAACATTCTGTAATATATAAATGTATTCATTATGAAGAAGTTTCATATATATGCATTATTTGCGTTGCTCCTTGCATCCACGGTAGTGGGGTGCAAGCCCAACAAGAACGATAAGGAGCAAGAAGAGCTAAAGACATTTGTCGATAAAATCAATGCCAATCCTGGGCGTGAGCTTCCTAATGGCACCATACTTAACAGCCTTGACTATGCTCCTGGCGACAGCCTCTTGGTTTATCACATACGTGTTAGCGACAAGCGTTTCGATGGTGTTGAGGCCGATTCGGTAAAGGCCCAGTTGCTCAAGGATTTGTCCTTGCCCGACAATAAGGTTCTTGTAGGCCTGCTCAAGCGCAACAATATTGGCGTGAAGTATATCTATACCACCGAATCCAAAGAGATAAGTGTTATATTGAGCCCGGCAGAATTAGGCTCTTCTGCCCAGTAAACATTATTATTCTAACCCATAAGCATTGGTTCTGTAAGTGTGTCTTGCAGGGCCAGTGCTTTTAGTCGTTTTATTTGCTTATGACTTTTACAGATTCTATAAAGACGTGCATCAACAAGTATGCAACATTCTCCGGACGTGCTCCACGTTCTGAGTTTTGGTGGTTTGCGCTTTTCAATGCCATCGTGTCTATTTGTGCCCAAGCTGCATTTTTTGGCATCGGGCTTGGCTTGGGAGGTGTGAAAGGTGCCGCATTGGCCACCAATATATGCTCGGTATTGGTATTGCTGCTGTTTTTTGTTCCTTCGCTTGCTGTTGCTGTGCGCCGACTTCACGACACCGGACGTAGTGGTTGGTGGGTTATGTTGGTTTATGGCCCAACGTTGCTTTTGGTGGTGCTTATGGTGCTGGTTATGCTTACACGCAACGAGACATTGGCAATTCTATTATTGGTTAATTACGTTCTATTGTTAATTGGCAGTCTATGGCTGTTGGTGCTGTTCCTTCTGGATAGTGACGAAGAAAACAAATACGGACTTCCGGTCTACTAATACACTTCAAACAATTATAAACATAACAAGAAACAACAAATTGATATGGCTATTTTAAGATTACAGGGAGAAGCAGAGAAGAAGAAAAACATATACTTTGAGGTCGATTCTGCCGACGCACCTATTGGCGAGGGTGGCATGGGCAAGGTGATGAAGGGCATTTGTGTGGACATTGCTACAAAGGTGTCGCGTCCGGTTGCCATAAAGTTTCTCTATGCCGACCTACCCGAACACGCTATAGAGCGTGCTCGCCGTGAGGCTTCAATACAGTTGCGCAACGACAACCTTATCGAGATGCTTGGCTTCATTGAGGTGGATACCGTTCGTGGCAGCAATACCGTCAAGCACTATCATGTGGTAAGCGAGTTGTTGCACGGCATTTCGCTTGCCGAACTGCTCGACGGCAAGTGCAGCGACAAGGCTGGCAACGAGATTGCTTTTGCCAAGAAGATGCTAAAGGACTATCAGTCAGACCCTGTACACTTTGCCAAGACTATAGTAATGAACGTGTTGTCGGGTCTTATTGCTTTGCACGATGCTGGCTATGTGCATCGCGACATCGACCCCTCAAACATTATGCTTACTGCCGACGAGCACATCAAGCTTATCGACTTTGGCATTGCCAAGCAGGTAAACAAGCTCACCACCAACGACCGTGGACTTACCACCACAGGCTCGTTTATGGGCAAGGCCGAGTATGCGGCACCCGAACTGGCGCTTGGCGACCTTAAGCATCAGAACCAAACCACAGACATCTATGCTATGGGCATACTGCTCTTCCAATGTATTGTGGGACACGTTCCATTCGAAGGTCCGTCGCACGAGGTTCTCGAAAAGCAGCTTCATAAGAAGCTCCCATTGCAGCTTATTAAGGACAAGGGCTTGCGCAACATCATAGAGTGTGCCACAGACAAGAATCAGAAGGTGCGTTATCAGTCAGCTGCACAGATGCGTGTGGCCATGGAGAACCTCGATGGTCAAAAGCGCGAGATGAAGAAGTCTACCAAGATGTCTATTGCCGCTGCAATTGGTGTGGCTGTTGTTGTGCTGCTCGCCATAGCCGGCGTGTCGTACAGCAACCACCAGAAGGCAGAGCGCGAGGCACTTGCCAAGGATCAGGCCATGAACGACTCGCTGCGTTCAAAGGTGTCTGACGCTACAGCCTCGGCCGATGCAAGCTTTGCTCTTGGTCTAAAGCACGACGAGGGTTACGAGGTGGCTCTTCTCGACGCCTTTAACGGTTATGCTCATGCAATTGGCACAGCTGCAAAGATGACAGCCAATAATGTAGACACCAAGCCTATTGTTGCTAAGAAAGACAAGACTAAGGCTGCCTTGCAGGAAGCAAGAAAAGAGCTTGCCGACAAGAAAAAACTGTTCACCGATGAAGGAATGGCCGACATTGCAGCCGAGTTTGACAAGCGCATCAAGCGCATAGACGAGGCTGTGAAGTAACTTCTATAAGAATATAAAAACATCAACAACTAAAAAGAATTTTTTTTACGTATGAAGAATTACATCAGATTTGTAGTGGTCGTACTGTTCGCCCTTATAGCTGTTAACGTCAGCGCACAGTCGGCTGGCGACCGCTTGTTTGCGCAGGGGCAGAAGTATCAGATGAAACAGACTGTAAAATCGCAGAATCTTGCCATTGCCAAGTTTCGCAGCGCCAAGGCCGCTTACGATTCTGCCACCAAAAAGGCCATGTGCGACAACCAGATTGCCATTTGCCAAAACAACATCAAGACCATCAACTCCAAGTCCAAGGTTGTAAGGCATAAAGACAAGCACAAGACTACCGACAACACCCAAGAGAAGCAACCGCAAGAGGCCGAGCCCGAGCGCGAGCCCGTCAAGCTGTCGCTCTCTGTCTCGTCGTTGGAGTTTAAGGCTGCCGGCAAGAAGAACGACAACCACGAGGTAACAGTCAACTGCAACTACGACGACTGGACCTTTACACACCCCGATTGGGTGCAGGTGGTAAAGAACGGTAACCGACTGCTGCTTACAGCCTCGGCCAACGAAACAGAGGAGGAACGCTCAGGCAACCTTACCGTTACGTGTCATGGCACAAAGGCCGAATTGATGATTTATCAGAAGAACAAGTTCTCGATAAAGTCTATCTTCGGCAACAAGAAGAATAAGAAATAATCCATCACATATATGTCCAATCCCGACCATGCCATAGTGCAGGCTCTGCTGCGCCACGACGACAGCGTTACACGTGAGTTTTTCTACCGCAAGTGCTACCCACTCTTCAAGTCGGTATACGACAACTATCACACCGACTGTTCGTCGTGCGTGGAATTTATTAACGAGATTTACATACTCTTGCTCACGCCCAGCCGCTCTACCGGCAAGTGCAAGCTCGAGGGATTCCAGTTCCAGAGCACGCTCTTCACATGGTTGAAAACTGTGTGCTTGTTTCATTGCTACAAGAAGTACGAGGCAAGGAAACGGGCACCCCAAATGCCCATTAGCGAAAATTTTGACGACGAAGGTGTAAGATTTGATGCTCAACACGGGTCTATAGATTTAGACCAGTCGGCTCTGCATGGCCTGGATGCCGAAACAATACTGCGTCTGATGCCCAACCGAAGGTACAGCACCCTTATACGTTTACGTTATATAGAGGGGCACACCAACGAAGAGACAGCCCATATGCTTGGCATGAACCTCAACACGTTCTACAACAAGCACAAGCTGGCTAAAGAACAGTTTAAACGTATATTAAGAATGGAGGAATCGTACAATGACTGACTATTACGACCCGCTGCCCTTTAGCGAGGAACAGTTTGCGGCATGGCTTGACGGCACAATGTCGCCCGACGAGGAACAGCTCTTTATGCAGGAGTGTGCCTCTAACCCCGATATGCAATCCTTGCTCGACGCCAACGACAACATCGACGACTCTTTTGAGGAAATGATTGCCAATGGCTACGAAATGCCTGAAGAACTGTATGCAGATAGCTTCCAACTGCCAGAGATTGGCGACTTCGATGATGTCGATGACCACGTCTTTGGCTTCGACGACCAAATTGCCGACGATGACGATGTTGCCAATTCTGACGATATTACCGATGCCGACGATGTTGCCAATTCCGACGATATTGCCAATTCTGACGATATTGTCAATTCCGACGATATTGCCGACGATAACGATATTGCCAATTCTGACGATATGAACAGCGACTTCGACCATTTCTTTATATAATAAATCTAACTTATAATTCCCCTCTAAAAATATGGATATTCTGGATAGTAAATGGAACTGTTCCGTATGCATCGATTCGCGCCAAGGTGGACGTCCCGAGAACCAAGACTGCTATGCTTGTGCCGATACGCCTATAGGTTTTGCCGTCGTGGTGTGCGACGGTATGGGTGGCGGACCAGGTGGAGCCAATGCCTCAACCCTTGCCGTACAAGCCATCTTGCAGCACCTTAACAGCTGTCAGCCGTCTGCCGACGTACAGGCTGCGCTCAAGAATGCAGTCGGCTCTGCCAACAGTCTGCTGCGACAGACTGTGCTCGATCATATTGAGCTACAGGGCATGGGCACAACGTGTGTGGTGGCTGTAGTCAATGGCAAGACAGCTACCGTGGCACATGTGGGCGACAGCCGCCTCTATCAGGTGCGGGGCACAAAGGTGCTGTTTCGCACAGCCGACCATTCGGTGGTGGGCGAGATGGTGCGCCGTGGTGAGCTAACTGAGGAGGACGCACGCCGAGCCGCCAACTCCAACGTCATTACAAGGGCTCTTGGCATAACGGATGTCGTGGAGCCCGAAATCGACCGCCTTAGCCTTGCCCCTGCCGATCGCCTTGCTCTCTGTACCGACGGCGTGTGGGGAGCCATGTCCGAGGCACAGGTGGTGGCTTTGATAAGCGACAACAAGAGTCTGCGCGAGGTTGTAAGGCAGACAATGGACAGCGTGGAGATGATGGGACGTGCCAAACCTGGCTACGACAACCTTACGCTTGGCATTGTGCGTATTGCAGCACCCAAGGCTCCACGCAAGCCACGTGGCAAGATGTTTATGCCCCTGCTTGGCCTAATGCTCGTGGCCAGTCTTGGCCTTAATGCCTACTTCTACATGTCGTCTGCCCCCAAAGCCAATAGCTACAGCCAAGACCAAAGCTATAGCGAAGACCAACAATGGGACGCCAAGCACACACAATATGTAGCGCCCCACGACGACTCCGCTACCAGACAAAAGTCCACGCAAGACGATGCGCCCCATGCCGACTACAGCAAAGACGAGAATCCAGACCCCAACCTGAATTATCAGTATCTTAAGAGTGAGAGTAGACAGAAAGACGACACTATACGCAAGCTGCGCCAGCAGATAGAACAGGCTCTCAACGCCAAGCCCGTGGCACCAACCGCAAGGCAGCACACCAACAAGTCGCGCATTACCGAGCGCATAGTAAAGAATCTCAAGGCTATGAAGGAGCCGCAAAAGGACAAGGTACAGGCTACCAAGGCAAAGCGCCAGTATCAGCAACTTATACTTAAGGACTTCGAGCAACTTAAGAACGAGTATCGTCGCACCAACAAGAGCATCTCTGATGTAGAGCGACAAATCAAATCGAGAGCCTTGACTGAGGTTAGTCCTGACGGCAAACCATCTGCCAAGTCAAACCAAACGATAGACTACGTGGTGAACACCCTTAACAACATGCCTGTGTATCCGGCTAAATAGAAGCAAAGTGTAGCCCTCTCTACATGATTCACAAAATCGGCAAGTAAAACAAAAAACGACAACGCCGACTGTTAAGAATAAAAGAATTCTTACAGTCGGCGTTGTTTACATATAACAGTAATAATCCTCGCCAATATCTCTATATCAGCGGCATTCCAAGTTCAGCGCATTCTCTGCGCATATCTTCTGGCCAAATAGAGGCCTGAATCTCGCCAATATGTGCCTTGTGCAGCAGAACCATGCACAGGCGGCTCTGACCAATACCGCCGCCCACCGAAAGGGGCAACTCGTTGTTGAGCAGTCGGCGGTGGAAGTAGAGCGATGCGCGGTCTTCCTTGCCCTCAAGCTTAAGCTGGCGCTTCAAGGCCTCGCTGTCTACGCGGATGCCCATAGACGACAGCTCGAACGAGCGTTGCAACACGGGATACCATATAAGGATGTCGCCGTTAAGTCCGGCCTTGCCATTCTCGGCAATAGTCGACCAGTCGTCGTAGTCGGGGGCGCGTCCGTCGTGCTTCTCGCCATTGGCAAGCTTGCCGCCGATGCCAATGATGAACACAGCTCCATACTTCTTGCAGATAGCGTCCTCGCGCTCCTTGGAGCTGAGGTCGGGATACATAGCCAGCAAGTCCTCGCTGTGTATAAAGTGGATGTCCTCGGGCAGGAATGGTCTAATCTGCTCGTAGGTCTCACACACCAGGTATTCTGTGCGTCTGATGGCTGCATAAATGCGCTGAACCACATCCTTTAGGAATGCGATAGAGCGCTGGTGCTGTGCGATAACAGCCTCCCAGTCCCACTGGTCAACGTACAGCGAGTGTAGGTTGTCCAGCTCCTCGTCGGCACGTATGGCGTTCATGTCGGTGTACACGCCATAGCCGGGCTGCACCTGATATTCGGCAAGTGTCAGTCGTTTCCATTTGGCAAGCGAGTGCACCACCTCAGCCTTCTGGTCGCCAAGGTCTTTAATTGGGAACGTAACAGGACGTTCCACGCCGTTAAGGTCGTCGTTAATGCCAAGTCCCTGAAGCACAAACAGCGGAGCCGTTACGCGGCGCAGTCGTAGCTCGGTGGCAAGGTTTTGCTGGAAGAAGTCTTTTATAAGTTTAATGCCCTGCTCGGTCTTGTAGGTGTTGAGCAAGGCACAATAGTGTTCTGGTCGAATAAGTGTGCTCATCGTGTGTTATGTTGTTGTTTTGTAATATTTATCCTTTATGTTCTATACGTTTGTAAATGCAAAGGTATAGAATAATTATCGATGGGCAAAACAAAAAGCCGTGAAAATATCAAAAAGATATTAAAATAAATTATTTGCTTTACAAAAGTGCATAATAATGCAAGGTGTGCTAACCTCCTACAGGATGTTCTTCTCACGCATATTCTCTCGTTGCGTCGAACGAAGGGCATGCTTTTGCCGCAAAGTCCCTGTGCGACCGTACCACAGCTCCTGGGAACACGTGCTTGAGTGTCCTAACGAGATTGCGCATAGCCTTTCGTTGCTCCACGGTCCTGGTGTCCTTAGGCATCTTGCCGTCGGCTGCAAGACCACCGATGTAGCACACGCCAATCGATGTGGCGTTGTGTCCCTTGCAATGTGCGCCCACCTCGGCAATTGGTCGGCCACGCTCCACCTCGCCATTCAATCGCACCACGAAATGGTAGCCAATAGATTTGAAACCTTGCTGACGATGCCAGCGGTCGATGTCGGCAGTCCGAAAGTCCTTGCCCTCAGGAGTAGCCGAACAATGGATTATTATTAAATCAATTTTTCGCATAAATTGTGTAAAAAACAAGTAAAAATTTGTTCATATTAAATTTTTATATTAACTTTGGCGTTCACATGGTAATAACAGTTTGATAAAAAATGGGTTCATCCGTGAGGATGGTCTAAAACGATTGTCTGTGAGGATAGTTGTTTATCTTAAATTTACAAGACTCATAGACCATTATATGATCTATGAGTCTTTTTTTGTTCTTCCGATATTTGGAGTGATACAAACTGGGGCTTATCGTGGAGGTTGGCATCTTGATAATCGTATAATGGACGTATAATTTATAGCTCGTATAATGAACGTATAATTTTACTTG